>OGMI01000036.1_pt1 | contig 133409 bp, 121 predicted proteins | sample 1573201 | NCBI WGS metagenome assembly OGMI01 (sample SAMEA2582012, study PRJEB24529) | metagenome | biome: Human gut stool | place: China | collected 2011
CTTATTTTCGTACAACGGAACAAAACAGTCCCGGCTTGATGCAATTTGCCAATCACAAAACTGCGATATCACCCTTAGCCGGGGAACTCATAGCCCAACAAACCAGCATTTGCCGATCTATTCATAGTATGTAGATATCCAAATTAGCGTACATAATGTACTCTGTTTTCCTCATAGCGGTCTTCCTGCGGTCGCTCCTCCGCCGGATAGCCACATGGAACAAGCGCAAACGGATTTAATCCGGAAGGTATACCAAGCACTTTTCTGACCGCCTCCATACGTCCTGCATCCGGTGAAATTCCCATCCATACAGCGCCAAGTCCCTGTGCATCTGCCTCTAACAACAGATTTTCAACTGCTGCGCTTAAGTCAATGTTAAAATATTCTGGTGCGATTCCCTCCGACCGGAAGCATGGAACAAAGATAACCGGTGCCTCCGCTGCACAGTTTGCATATGGTGATGCCTCTGAAAGTGCTTTTATGACATCCTGATTCGTTACCACATAAAACTCCCACGGCTGCTGATTGCATGCGGACGGTGCTGCCATCGCTGCCCTTAATAGTTTTTCGATCTTTTCCTGCTCTACATCCTTTGCCTGATATTTTCTCACACTGATTCTGTGAAATATGCTGTTCATTCTTATTTCTCCCATCCTTTAAAAATCATATCTGACCACTGCACAGTTTTCCACACCAAATGCAGCATACTCTTCATTTGTCATTTCATAAAAATAGGACTGCACAACCCGCGCAATTCCATTATGTGCCACGAGGATATAAGTCTTGTCGGAAGCAGTCACCTCATCTAACAGATTATAGATACGCTGTGCCAGATGAAGCATCGACTCACCACCCGCGTAACGGTTTATAAACTGTTTTTTAGCCTCTTTAAATTCTTTTCCATCTCTCGGTGTGGACTCATATCTGCCAAAATTCTGCTCTTTCAGCCGCGCTTCCTCCCTTGCAGGAATCCCGGTAATTTCCGAAATGTGAAGTGCTGTATCTTTCGCCCTGATAAGCGGGGAATACAGGATTTCGTCTGCCATGATCCCCTGTTCTAAAATCTTTTTTCCTGTCTCGATCGCCTGTTTATGTCCAAGATCCGTGAGTGCAATATCCGTTGCTCCACAGATCTTATTTTCCACATTCCATATTGTCTGTCCATGGCGGACAAAATAAACCTGTCCCATTTTTATCTCCATTCTTGCGCTGTCCTCCAGCGCATCTTACGTTTGTGCGTAAGCACAAATCTTGTGTGTGAAAAATGTATTTTTCACATTATATCCATGCATAGTCGCCGCCTGTCACAGCAAGTGAAAGAAGTGTATCCATCCGTTCAACCTCTTCGGCTCCTTTTACAACCTGGATCAATTTCGCACTTTCTGCTGCCACCGGCATTTCCTCATCCGGTCCGACCTCCATATCCGGTTCCTCCCCGCAATAAGGACATACAAGCTGTGGTCCTATCTGTAATGACAAAAACCGGTTTCCGCATTCTTTACATTCATAATATCCGCACATCTGCGTGCCATCCGGTACATAATACATTGTCTGATCCTCCATATCTGCCTACATCTCTTTCGTGGCTTTTTGTATTTCTTCCTCTGTAGCTTTCAAAAGTTTTCTTGCCTGTTCAACGGTTCCTCCGTTTTTAAGATAGTCTTTAATAATTCCAAGACGCCCCTCCGACTGTCCTTCTTTTCTACCCTCTTTGATGCCTTCTTCCAATCCTTCTTCCCTTGCTTCTTCCTTCCAGACCTTTACAGCTTCATCCATATTAAATTCTGTTGCAAACATACCCACTACCTCCGATCCCAAATAAGTTAACTGATCTGTAAGAACTCCTTCTTTGATGCATTCCCGCACTGCGATATCTATCGCCTCTTTCAATTCACTTCCATTTTTACATAAGTGCTTAATTTTATCAACAAAATAACTGTATCCACTTAATAATTTTGTCTGCTGCAATAATTTAGAGTTCTTTCCGTAGTTAATATTATAGACTTTTACTTTCAGATCAATATTAACTTCCACGCCTTCCGGGAACGCATCTGACAAGTGCATTTCCCAGTATTCTTTCTGATTACGGTCTCCATTGTAAAATACCACAAACTCCGGTGCATCCAGTTCTATCCGGCGTTCTTTGTATACGGCATTTGTTGTCATCATCTGATTGTATGTCCTACCCAGATACATCAGAAAACGCAGCGGCATATTTTCATTCAGTGTAGACTGATGTTCCGTCAAAACAATCACACGTTTTTTTCTGACGCGAAATGCCAGATCATTTTTCATCTGTCTTGTAAATACATCTTCAATGGTACAGTCTTCTATCTCGCTTTCATCTGTCAGACAATCATCAAATAATGCATTATACAACTCCAGCATACCCGCTTTTTCTTTGAACAGATACCGGAAAAAAGTATCCTTATACTTTGTATTGGCATACGTTTTGTCTGCAGCGTTACCTGCAGACACCCCATTCATATTTTCACTCATATATTCTTCTCCTGATTGTACGCTAAAATAACCCCATTTACAAATTTAAAATCATGATTCAACATACACCTACCGAAAAATGTAAGTGCAGTTTAACATCATATTTTACATTTGGCAAACAAAAACGTCATTTTGTACAAAAATTTTGAAGTTAAAGTATACAGTGTGCACAAAAATGTGTCATTCAAACTATACAGTATACAAAAATGGGCGATAACACACACCGTTCTGTGTATTTCGCCCGTTACACTCCTTCTTCCGTTTATCCCCATAAATTACACAGGTAAATCAGAAATGTCGGAGACAAAACCCCCTCGTCCATTCCAAGCTGCATAATCTTCATAATTTCCTCATTTCCATGTAAAAACCTCCGAACCACAAATGCTATCATCGCATTTCTTGTTTCCAAATCCACATCATACTTTATAGAATATAAAATCAGCAAGTGGGATGATACCAGATTGCACAATACGCATGCAAGATAATTTTTCAGTAATTTTCTTTCCTTCTGCGGTGCAAAAGCAGTCCGCATCCAATTATAGACAAGCATGTTTTCCCACTGCTGTTCATCTTCCTGTGCCGTCCATTTTTCTCTGGCACAATTCCATTCCTCAAACGTACATTCCCGGTTCAAATGCAATAACTGCCATATCTTATCACAAGTGCCAAATTTATCTGCAAACATTGTTCCAAGGATAATTTTTTCATAGGCATTCACTGTTCCACACAATGACTGAAACTGCTGCTCGCGGTTGACCTCCATATCCTTTATTCCCTCATACATTGCCTGATAAAATGACGGATTAAAAAAGTGCGTTATCTGCGCTTCCACCGCTTTAAAATCCTGCTGTCCTATCTGTGAACTCATTTTTTCTATCGTATAAGCCCCATAAAATTCACGAAACCATAGTGGCAGTTCTGTATTCCGTATAAAATCTGTAACTGCTTCCCTTACTGCAAGATTGATTTTCATTACATCATTATATATTGGAATATTTTCCATATTAAGATCAGGATCACGCTCTGATATAAAAGTTAACTTGTCCTTTACTTCAAACAATAACTGCACTGCTTTCGGGCAGCCGAGAAATATATATTTTTCATCCGTATCATATGAACGGACTGTTTCTCTTGGAAATACCACACAGGTACGACATAATTTTTCTGCTCCTTTATCCAATACAATTTTGCACAACTGGTCTTCATCCAGCATCGGGCACATACCATCCGTCTCCCGCAAATTTACTACACTGCCTTGCAGATTTTGATCATATTTTACACATTTTTTTGCAAATCTCCCAATCTCGCCGCCCATCATCCTGTAATCTTTTAATGTTTTCTCATCTATTACGATTGACCATCCCCCACAGCAGGTCAGTGGACACTCTGCTCCCATACAGGAAAACTCATCGTAAAACGTTGCCTTTAACAGGTTCATTTTTAACTCCTTTTCTACGAAAAATGCCCCGGAGCGTAACGCCCCAGGACATCTTTACATTGCATATAATAATTACCGTTTTTCCAGAGATTACTGTAATAAGGAGAGTACACCCTGTGTAGACTGGTTCGCCTGTGCGAGCATAGACTGACCTGCCTGTGCAAGAATGTTGTTCTTGGAGTACTCAACCATCTCTTCTGCCATATCTGTATCGCGGATACGGGACTCTGCAGTCTGGGTATTCTCTGCTGCTGTATCCAGGTTGCTGATGGTGTGCTCCAGACGGTTCTGGATCGCACCCATTTTACCACGCTGTGCAGAAACTTTCTTGATTGCTGCATCAATCGTGGTAGTAGCTTTCTGGGCACCAGCCTGTGTGCTTAAATCAACTTTGTTGCCATCTACGCCAAGTGCTCTTGCACTCATGTCATCGATAGAGAAACTCATGGTCTGACCTTCATTTGCACCAATCTGCAAGGTAATGCCGGCACCAGAAGATACACTGTCATAACCAGCCTGCCCCCACATAGCATCTGTACTTCCAAGACCAGCTCCGGCGGTGCCACCACCCATTGTAATATCGCTCACCGATGATGCGCCACTGGTTGCAAATAAAGTATTTGGCTCATCTGGTGTATTTCCACTTAATTTAACATCAAAGTCGAATCCTGCCGTTTTAAGAATATCCTCTAAATCTTCTGCCGTATATTCTTTGCCTGCTGCAAGATGAATTGTATACTCACCATTTGTTACCGTATTTGTTCCACTGATTTCAATTGCTGTATTTGTCTCTACTTCTTCTTTGCCTGCCGCCTTATCGAATGCAAATTTAAACACAGTATCATTGAACTCTGCTCCATACTTATTTGCCGTAAATGAAATTGTATCTGCACCAACAAATCCAGTTACAGTTCCATCATCAGATACTGCCTTCACACCACCGGCTGTTACAGTTCCAGCAGTTGTGTCTGCATCTGCATTAAAAATACCATTCTTTAAAGATACTTTCACTTCAGCCGGTGCACCAGTTGCGGTACTGTCTTCCTGTTTTGCATTTGCGATCAAGTCATCAATTTCGTCCTGTGTATATACCTTATTTTTCGAAAGATTTAAAGTTAATGTCTTTCCATCAGCAGCCCAGATAGCAGTCTCCTGACCTGCCTTTGTTGTTGTGGAAGCTGCTGTTGCTACTTTAATACCTTTCACGTTAGATGTTACAAGTGCACCGTCTAATGTTGCATCTACAACACCAAACTTCGGACCTGACCCGGTTGAAGATGTACTTCCACTCTGGGAACCATCCAACAGCTTCATCGTGTTGAACTCTGTTGTCTCAGAAATTCTTGTCAGTTCTTCCTGTAACTGGGAAATCTCGTTCTGTACTGCCTCGCGGTCGTCATCTGTCTCTGTACCGTTGGAAGCCTGTACGGATAACTCTCTCATTCTCTGTAAGATGGAGTGTGATTCGTTTAATGCGCCCTCAGCGGTCTGGATCAGAGAGATACCATCCTGTGCATTGTCAGATGCTTTGTTTAAGCCGCGGATCTGACTTCTCATTTTCTCAGAAATAGAAAGTCCTGCTGCGTCATCTGCTGCACGGTTGATCTTGTAACCGGAAGATAACTTCTCAGATGATTTTGCCTGCATTCCTGTTGTAACGCCTAAATTTCTGTTCGCATTCATTGCGGACATGTTGTGCTGTACTACCATTGCCATAATATTTACCTCCGTGTGATAAAAATGTGTTCTGCCGTTGCCCGGCATCCGGGAATCCTTTCCCTTTTTTTCCGTGATATGCGGAAATTTTTCTTAACTTTTAAGACATACGTCTTAAAAAGATTTATAATAAGCCCGACCCCTAGGTTAGCCTGACCTTATTACCTTGTTTCTCCTGATCTGCTGCGGCGCTCCCTCATCAGAATTGCAGCAATCTCTTTCTGTGCCTGTTCCGAAATGCCCTGTTCCTTATAGTAGTGAGTGCGGTTGCTTTTTCTTTCTGCAGAACTACGCGCAATATTCATCTCTCTCGGCGCATCTACCAGAAGATGAATGTTATTTGCAGAACCGCCGGAAAAAACGACCCTGATGTTTTCACCGATGTCAATATAGTCACCGGGCTTTAACGTTAACTTGAGCATAAAATCTGTTTTCCTCCCTGATTATCTGTTTCTCCCTGAATGCAACATTCCATATAAAATGTTGCGTTTACAGGCTTGCGGTATTTTCCGCAGAAAGGAGTCATTATGGGTACAACACAACCGATCCGTGACAAGGACGAACTAAAAAATTTCATTGCATATTACGAGGCTGCACATCCGAATATCCGCAACTATACGATGATCATTCTTGGGCTCTACACCGCATTGCGCATCAGTGATGTATTGAATTTAAAATGGAAAGATGTGTATTATTTTGAGAAAGACTGTTTCTTAGATCATCTTCTGATCCATGAACAGAAAACAGGAAAGGTCAATGAGATTGCCTTAAATTCACATGTTATCAAGGCACTGGACTGTTACCGGAAAACAAGAAAACCTGACGCAGAGGATTATATTTTTTCAAAACAGACTAAACCCACGCAGCCACTCTGCCGCTCCCAGGCATATCGTATTGTACGCAGAGCAGCGGACGAAACCTTATGCGAAACGCATATCAGCTGTCATTCGCTCCGCAAGACGTTCGGTTATCATGCATGGAAACAGGGAATTTCGCCGGTTCTTCTGATGGATCTGTATAATCATTCCTCGTTTTATATCACAAAGCGTTATCTGGGAATTTCTCAGGACGAGCGGGACAGTATTTTTCATACCATTAATTTCTGAACAGATTTAAAAAAATTTAGATTTTGGGGTTAAGTTTCTTTTTGTTATGCCGAAATAATAGTTGTAAATAAAAAACGCAACATTTTATATGAAATGTTGCGTTTTTTATTTATTATGGCATAACTTTAAATTTATTATGTGTTATTGTTTGAATTATCAGACTTTGTTATAATTCTTATAAATAAAAAGTGGATCAACCGGTCAAAGGAGTCATAGATCTTATGAAAGAAAATATTGCAACCATCCCTTTAATCAAAGCATTCAACGCCAAAGACGAATGCCCTTTCTGCAATTTAGAGCGCGAAGCCGAGCAGCATGCGGTCTCATTTATTTTAGGTTCCGCCTATATGGAGGATGATATCCGTGAAAAAACAGATGCAACCGGATTCTGCCGCCATCACTTTAAAATGATGTACGATTACGGCAATCGACTTGGAAATGCATTGATCTTAAGCACGCATTTGAAGAAACTGAATCAGGAACTCGCAAAAGAAATGTCCGATTTTGCCCCAGGCAAATCAAGTCTGTTAAAACGCATGAAACGCACAGACGCAACCGCAGAGCATGAACCGCAGACCGCGCTTGGCGCATGGATCTCCAAAAAGACGACGGACTGCTATGTCTGCGATCATTTCCGCAAAATCTATGGCAGATATCTGGATACCTTTTTCGACCTGTATCTGAAAAATGAAGAATTCCGCCAGCTTTTTGAAGAGAGCAAAGGCTTTTGCCTGCCTCATTTCGGGGATCTGATCGAGACTGCGGAAAACAAATTGAACGATGCGCAGAAAAAGGAGTTTTACCCGAAGGCATTTGCACTGATGCAGGAAAATATGGAACGCCTGCAAAAAGAAGTCGCATGGTTTGTAGAAAAAAATGACTACCGGAACAAAGATAAAGACTGGGGAAATTCCGCTGACAGCATTCAGCGCGGCATGCAGAAATGTGCCGGCGGCCATCCGGCAGATGAAGTGTTTCGGGCAAAGTTGTAAAATGAGGTCTTTTTGATTCATGGAACATAATTCCCAATGAATCAAAAAAAGCATAATGGTTCAGGTGAAAAACATTTCTCGTCTTCCCTGAATCATTATGCCTTTTTCCCTAGAACGGAAGTCCTCCAAGACCACCCATGCCGCCGGTGATTTTTGACATGGAATCCGAAGAGAACTCTTCTAACTGACGAAGTGCCTCATTGGTTGCCGCCATGATCAGATCCTCTAACATCTCGATGTCATCCGGATCAACTACTTCCTCGGATAATTTTACTTTTGTAATCTCTCTCTTACCGGAAACAGTAACTTCAACAGCTCCACCACCTGCTGCTGCTGTAATCTCTTTTTCTTCTAATTCTTTCTGTGCCTCTTCCATCTGACGCTGCATTTTCTGCGCCTGTTTCATAAGGTTGTTCATGTTGCCCGGCATACCGCCCGGGAAACCGCCTCTTTTTGCCATGTGAATCCTCCTTGTTTTGCGGAGCAAAATGCGACTGCCTATGCAGGAGCAGAGGATTTTACTCCTTGTTTTGCGGAGCAAAATGTCTGCTATGCATGCTATGCCTAATAGCTTGCATAGCATGTGCCTCTTGCAGGAGCAATGCCCAGCACACTGGGCACGATTTTACTCCTAAAAATCGTCTTCTTCTATTTCAAAATTAATCAACTGGCGCAAATCAGGGTATATCTCCCCGCTTGGCGTGCCAGTGTCATTTAATTTTACCAGAATCTCTACCTCTTTGCCAAGTCTTTCTGCAACTGCTGCCCGAAATTCATCCTGACAGTTGGAACGGTTCTCTTCTATATAAGTATACGCGTTGGCATCCTCAAATGCCAGTATCAGCGTACTGCCCTCTCCTAATGTCGGAACTGCTTTTTTGAGATAGGTTCTTGTAATTCCTGTCAGCTGTGATAAAATGCCGCTCCAGCTGCTCATGACCTGCTTAATATCTTCAGGGATTGCCTTGGGAAGTTCCTTTTTTTTTAACACTTCCGATGCGGCAGAAGAACCTGTTGTCCCCGCAGCCATCTCACCGGATGCCTGCGTTACTACGACACCCTTCTCCAGCTTTTTTTCAAGACTGTCCACGCGGTCGACCAGTGAACCATAATCTTTTTCCATCTCTGGTTTACATAATTTGATCACCGCAATCTCGATCAGTATACGCTTCTGTACGGCATAACGGATCTGATTACTCAGTTCTGAAAAAATCCGGATATAGCGCATAAGAATGTCTGTATCTACCATCTGCGCCTCTTCTTTTAACAGAGCAAGATTCTCCGTTGAAATATCGAGCACATCCTCCATATCATCCGAGCTCTGCACAAGCATGAGATTCCTCAGATACCATGTAAAATCATTGACAAACTGTCCTAATTCCCTGCCCTCAATGACCATCTCATCGATCACACCGATTGCACCGGTCACATTTTTCTCTAAAATCTGGCGGAGCAGTCTGCTGAAAATCTCGGTATCAACCGCACCAAGTGTCTCAAGCACCTTGTCGTAAGTAAGATCCTGACCAAGATAAAAAGCAATACACTGATCTAACAGGCTAAGCGCATCGCGCATGGAGCCGTCCGCTGCTTTTGCGATATAGCGGATCGCGCGCTCCTCCACTGTGACATGTTCTTTCTCCATCAGCTCCATCAGTCTCGCTGAGATCGTTTCAATAGAAATACGTCTGAAATCGTATCTCTGGCAACGTGATAAGATCGTGATCGGAATCTTATGAGCCTCCGTCGTTGCAAGAATAAAGATCACATATGACGGCGGTTCTTCGAGTGTCTTTAACAGTGCATTAAACGCACCTATGGAAAGCATATGAACCTCATCGATGATGTAGACTTTGTATTTTCCTTCTGTCGGACGGTATTCCACCTCCTCACGGATCTGGCGGATATTATCCACACCGTTATTCGACGCCGCATCAATCTCTATCACATTCATGGAGTTGCCCGCTGCAATCGCCTTACAGGTCGGACACTCTCCACATGGGCTGCCGTCTACGGGATGCTCACAGTTAACCGCTTTTGCAAATATCTTTGCAATGGTGGTCTTACCGGTTCCCCTCGTTCCACAAAACAGATATGCATGCCCGATTCTGTCTGCTTTGATCTGATTTTTTAATGTTGTAACAATGTGTTCCTGTCCTTTGACGTCCTCAAACTCCTGCGGACGGAACTTTCGATATAATGCTGTATATGACATCTTAATCCCCGAAACTGATTCCGATCCGTTTTGCCTCTTTGATCATCTGGCAATCCGGATCTACTGTTTTTAATTTGCCTGCCACTTCACCTAATGGCACGCGCTTTGTCTTTCCATTGATCATGGCGATCATATTGCCGTAATCCTCATCCATAATAGCCTGTGCTGCTGCGGAACCAAGTCTGGTGCAGAGTACACGGTCATAAGGGCATGGACTTCCACCCCTTTGTGTATGTCCCGGAACAGTCACACGTACTTCCACTCCTGTTTCCTTAAAAATCTGGTCTGCAATCTCATAGGAAACGGACGGATATTTGCGTTTTGCCACTTTCTCTTTGTATTCTTTCTTGGATAATGCCGCGTCCTCCTTGGAAATTGCTCCCTCTGCAACTGCAAGGATAGTAAATCCTTTTCCTGCCTTGGTACGCTTATTGATCGCTGCAATCACTTTTTCAATATCATATGGGATCTCCGGCAGCAAAATGATATCTGCACCACCGGCAACCCCTGCATAAAGAGTCAGCCAGCCAACTTTATGTCCCATAACTTCCACGATAAATACACGGTTATGTGAAGCTGCTGTTGTGTGGATACAGTCGATCGCATCTGTTGCAATATTGATCGCACTCTGAAATCCGAATGTAACATCTGTTCCATAAATATCGTTATCAATAGTCTTCGGAAGATGAATCACGTTTAAACCTTCCTCGCGGAGCAGATTCGCTGTTTTCTCTGTCCCATTACCGCCTAAGATAACCAGACAGTCAAGTCTTAATTTATAATAGGTAGATTTCATAGCTTCTACTTTGTCTAATCCATTTGCATCCGGAACGCGCATCTGTTTAAACGGCTGTCTCGAAGATCCGAGGATCGTTCCTCCTTTGGTAAGGATTCCTGAGAAATCCGCTGATGTCAGTAATCTGTAATCTCCGTAGATCAATCCTTTATAACCATTTAAGAAACCGTAAATCTCCAGCTCATCTACGTTTTCACTCAATCCTTTTACCACACCACGCATTGCTGCATTTAATGCCTGGCAATCCCCACCGCTTGTCAACATACCGATTCTCTTCATCTGCGTTTCCTCCTGTATACCCATATTTGCATTGCACAATTTTTACATGTGCAGACTCTGTGTCTTTCGCTCTATTTAAAATATTACCCTTTTCACAGATATTTTGCAATATTTCTGGCAAAATCAAATATCTAAAAATATATTTTTTGACTATACTAAAATTAAATTGTATTATGGATGTATAAGAATCTGCCGAAAAGGAGGTACACGCCATGCCATTATCAAAAGAAAACACTTTTACAACCAAATATATCTATTCCCTTCCAGAAGGGAAACGCGCAGAGCTGATCGATGGTGTTATTTATGATATGGCACCTCCAAACAGACTGCATCAGGAACTTGTGATGAATTTATCAGCAGAAATTCGTGATTATATCAAAAAAAATAATGGTTCCTGCAAAGTCTATCCGGCACCATTTTCCGTTTTTCTGAATCAGGACGATAAAACTTACGTTGAACCGGATATCAGCGTTATTTGTGACAAATCAAAACTTGACGACCGTGGGTGTAACGGTGCACCGGACTGGATCATTGAGATTGCATCTTCCAGCACAAAGCGCCTCGATTTTGGAATAAAATTATTCAAATACCGTTCTGCCGGAGTCCGTGAATACTGGATTGTAAATCCGCTCACCAAAACAGTAAACGTGTTTGATTTGGAAAAAGAGGAATTAAGTGACCAGTACAATTTTGACGATGATATACAGGTATGTATTTATGATGATCTGACAATTAATATTACAGAGTTGCTGAAATAAGAAAGCATTCTGCTTAAAGCAAAACAAAATAGCCGGAAAGCCTTGATTTTACTGCAAAATCTCGACTTTCCGGCTATTTTGCTTCAATCGGGGTAACAGGATTTGAACCTGCGACCTCACGGCCCCCAGCCGTGCGCGCTACCAAACTACGCCATACCCCGCAAATAACGATCCTATATTAATATATGAAGCCGTCAAGGATTCAGTATACCATATTTACATGTTTTTTTAAAGTTTGAAATGAATTTTGTATTTTTTTTATTGTTTTTACGCTTTTTTTATTTTCTGGTAGAAAAAAAATTCAGATTGTGTTAAGATTTAACCTTGCAAAAAGACTATCTATTGACATTTTTTTGCAATCAACAAATAATGATATGAATTTATATATCATAGAATTTGGAGGCTGATTTTATGAAAAAGTTACTTGCTCTTTGTGGAAGCATCGCAACTATGCTGCTTTTCACACCGCTAACGATTCTCGCAGCAGAATCCGGCGAAAGCAGTACTGCAACCGTTCCGGTATGGCTTTGTATCCCATTTGCCGGTCTGTTACTCTGTATCGCAGTACTTCCGCTTGTAAAACCGGAATGGTGGGAGAAAAACCAGCCGCTTGCCGTAGCTGCCTGGTCCCTGTTATTTATTATTCCATTTGCAGTGACCTATAGTGCCGGCGATGCGGTCGAAACAGTACTTGAGTGTATTTTAAACGATTACCTGACTTTTATCGTCCTGTTATTTGGTCTGTTCTGTGTTGCCGGTAACATCACTTTAGAAGGCGATCTCGCAGGTTCCCCGCGTGTCAACGTAATCTTCCTTGCAATCGGTACCTTACTTTCCAGCTGTATCGGTACAACGGGTGCCAGTATGTTAATGGTACGTCCGATGATCAAGATGAACTCCTGGCGTCAGCACAAGAGTCACATTATGGTATTCTTCATTTTCCTGATCTCGAATATGGGAGGATGCTTAACCCCAATCGGTGATCCGCCACTTTTAATGGGATTTATGCGTGGTGTTCCGTTCTTCTGGAGCATGCATCTGTTCCCGATTTTAATCTTTAATATGGTAATTTTACTGACTGTATTTTATCTCTTAGACCGTCACAATTACCGCAAAGATATCGCAAACGGCAGAAAACCGGATATCAGCAAAGCCGGTACTACTTTAAAAATCGATGGTCTGCACAACATCATCTTCCTGGTTATGATCGTTGCTGCCGTTATTTTAAGCGGAACACTTCCAAACCTTGCCGCATTTCAGGATGCAGCCGGAAATGTACGTGGTATCCGTATATTCCGTGAAGTAACTCTTGGTTTTCCTTCTATTATTGAGGTTGCCATCATCCTGCTTGCCGCTTTACTTTCCTTTAAAACAACAGACCCGCAGATCCGTACCAGCAACCACTTTACCTGGGGTGCAATCAAAGAAGTTGCCGTTCTCTTCATCGGTATTTTTATTACCATGCAGCCGGCGCTGATGCTTCTTAAATCCATGGGACCGGAGCTTGGTCTTTCCAAACCATTTGAAATGTTCTGGGCAACCGGTGCACTTTCCAGTTTCCTTGATAACACACCGACCTATCTGGTATTCCTGACAACCGCAGGTACACTTGGTTTTTCGCAGGGTATTGCAACTACAGTCGGAACAATTCCGGTCAAGATGCTCACTGCGATCTCCTGTGGTGCCGTATTTATGGGTGCAAACACTTATATCGGAAATGCACCAAACTTTATGGTAAAATCCATCTCTGACGAGAACGGTGTGCGCATGCCATCGTTCTTCGGATACTTATTATGGTCAATCGTATTTTTAGTTCCGGTGTTTATCATTGACACTCTGGTATTCTTTTTATAAAGGGGGGATTTCACAATGGAAAATAATATCGAAACATCACGGGCACTTGCTACCCGCATTTATGATCTCGACAGTGAAGTTTACCGTCTGATAGGTTCTTCCCTTGGACGCACTTTTACCGGCGACAAAGAAACAAGCATTCGTAACCTGACAACCCTGATCTCCACACACCCGCAGGGACACCTGCTCCGCAGTGAGATTGCTTTAATCGGTAATATGGCACGTACGATCCGCAATAAAGAGGACCGCAGCCGTATGATGCATGAATACAATGAGATTTTACACCAGATTGCAGAACTGCCTGCAAGTTTTGGTTCGGTTGATATCCTTGACCAGAATCTTGCTTCCTTAAATACATCCAACCTGCACCAGAAATTTTCCAAAGACGATCATCTGATCATCTGTATCGGAAGAACACACGGAAGTGCCGGTACTGATATCGGTTTTGCACTTGCAGATGCATTAAAGATCAACTACTATGATGTTGAGATTTTCAACCGCGTATTAGAGCGTTTAGAGGCAGAAAAAGATTCCGTTACAGACCGCGACAGTTTTACAGCCAAACTTGATAAAGTAGCTAAACACGATACCAACGCCAAGCGTTTCTTAAAAGATTTCAGCCGTTATCACGGTCTGCCAAAAAAAGATGCAGTATTTTTCAATCAGAGCGATCTGATCGTGGAAATGGCAAAAAAAGAAGACTTTATCGTAATGGGACGCTGTGCAGATGTGATTCTGACAAACAACCGCATCCCACACATCAGTATCTTCATCACCGCTCCGTTTGAACAGCGTGTGCACCGTATGATGGAGGTAAACAATCTTCCACTCAGGGAAGCCGTTCGCCGTTTGAAAAAGATTGATAAAGGACATGAGCAGTACTATCATTTTTATACCGGACGTAAATGGGGCGATGCCGTAAACTATGATCTTTGTATCAACAGTGCATGCTACGGTATCGAAGAATCCGTAGAACTGATTGAGCGTATGATCGACAGACATCCTGAAAAATAATACCTAAAAACAAGAGACATATTGCAAAAACCAATTAAGGTGACTGCGATATGTCTCTTTTTTATATTTTATGTATATTTTCCTTTTATTTTACATATAACTTATAATTGTGCAACAAATTTACTGTTTTCCACTATTATACACTCTTATCCACATTATCCACAGAGTTATCCACTTATTATCTAAATTTTCATTTTTATTTTATATATTGTCGCACAATTTTCATTTGCCTGTATATCTAGGTTTTTCAATCTATAACTTCTCATACAACACGTTTATTGAGCCATTTTCCCCTCTTATACCGTATTACAAACAGGAGTGAACGGAACACCCAGTCCACATACATTCCGATCCATACACCAAGAACTCCCATTTTTAACGTACCCGCAAAGAAATAACTGCTTGCAACTCGGAATACCCACATGGAAAATACGCTGACCTCCATGGTATATTTTGCATCTCCCGCAGCACGCAGGACATTCGGCAATGCAAAACTTAATGGCCAGATCAGCATGGCACAAATGGAAAATGTCCGCAGAAGCTGCACTGTAATCGTAAATGCCTCCCCGGAAAGAGAAAAACAGCCAACCAATGGACGAACCAGGATCAATAACGTAATGTCCGTCAGACACATGCCGCCATATGCAAGTCCCAGCAGTTTTTTACTGTACCGTTTTGCCTGTTCTTTTTCCCCTGCACCGATACATCGTCCGATTACTGTGACCATTGCAAGCCCGATGGCAATTCCCGGAATATTTGCAAAGCCTGCGATGCTGTTTGCTACGGCATTTGCTGCGATCGCAGCCGTTCCAAATGTTGCAGTCAGGCTTGATACTAAAAGTTTGCCGATCTGAAACATTCCATTTTCAATACCACTTGGAATACCGATCTTAAGAATTTTCCCGATCACGTCTTTCTTTGGACGCATACATCCCGGTGTCGTGATGCAGAGCGGATTATCTTTTTTCGACAACAACACTACCATAACAAGTGCAGATACCATTCGTGCGATCAGTGTCGCAAGCGCCGCACCTGTCACACCGATTCCAAACCCATAAATCAAAATCGCATTGCCTCCGATATTGATCACGTTCATAACAAGGCTTGTATACATGCTGATCTTACTATTCCCTATGCTTCGAAACAGTGCTGCTCCTGCATTATACACGCCGAGGAACGGATAAGATATCGCAGAGATCAGAAAATAAATCTGAGCTGCGTCCATAACATCTGCTTCGATCTGTCCGAAAATTGCACGCAATAAAAAACGGTGCAGAAACAGTACCAGTATCATCACAGTACCAGATGATGTGAGCATGATAAACATCAACTGACCCGCCGAAAGTTTTGCTTTCTCCGGCATTTTTTTACCGAGATACTGGCTGCACACAACAGCTCCACCGGTCGCAAGCGCCGACAATATCTGAATCAACAGCACACTGATACTGTCTACAAGCGATACGCCCGAAACCGCAGCTTCCCCGCAGGATGACACCATTAAAGTATCAAACAGACCAATGCTGAGTGCCAGCATCTGTTCAATGATCAGTGGTATGATCAATTTTTTTAAATCTTCTCTTGTAAAAAGCGGCTGCTCCATATTTCTCCTCATTTCCTGCATATAAAAATCTTATTTTAAAATTTATCCCCATGCAAAACGTGGCACAGCTTACGCCATGCCACGTTATTCTCTCGTCATACTGACATTTTATTTAAAATATACTGTTATGCACTGGATTGATTCATGCCAACAGTTTCTTACACATTATCTTATGCAAGTGCTGCTGTAATGATAGCCATAGAATAAACTTCTGCTGCATTACATCCACGGGACAAATCGTTGATCGGAGCATTTAATCCAAGTAAGATCGGTCCATAAGCCTCGAAGTTACCAAGACGCTGTGCAATCTTGTATCCGATATTTCCTGCATTGATATCCGGGAAGATAAATGTGTTTGCATGACCTGCAACCGGATTACCCGGGCATTTGGTACGTGCTACACGCGGAGAAACTGCTGCGTCGAACTGAAGTTCTCCTTCAATTGGAAGATCCGGGTATTTTGCCTTTGCTTTGCTTGCTGCGTTGCGCATTTTGTCTACATCCTCACCTTTACCGGAACCGAGTGTAGAGTAGCTTAAGAATGCAACCTTAGGATCAACACCGAAAATCTTCGCACACTGTGCTGTCTCACCTGCGATCTCAACTAACTCATCCTCTGTCGGATGAATATTGATCGCACAGTCACCCATTGCAAGAACTTCGTTCTCACCGGTAGCTGCAGGACGAACCATGATAAAGCAGGAAGATACGATTGTATTGCCCGGTTTTGTTTTGATCAGCTGTAATGCCGGACGTACAGTATCTGCTGTTGAATAAGTAGCTCCACCAAGAAGTGCATCAGCAACGCCCATTTTTACAAGCATTGTTCCGAAGTAGTTTGCCTGGGAAAGGATACCTTTTGCCTGCTCCGGTGTCACACCTTTACTCTTACGAAGTTCGCAGAATAAAGAAATCATCTCATCCATTCTGTCGTAGTTAGCCGGATCAATGATCTCTGCTCCACGTATATTAAAACCGCTCTCCTCAGCCTCTACAGCGATTTTCTCCGGGCTACCGATTAAGATCGGATGAAGGAATGTTCCTGCTAACAGACGGGAAGCAGCTTCTAAAATACGAGGATCATCGCCTTCTGTAAATACGATTTTCTTAGGATCTTTTTTTAAGATGTCGATCAGTTGTCCAAATCCAAACATGATTATTTCCTCACTTTTTATATAATGTAATTGGCGCTCTCTACCAGCGCGTGTCATGTTTTCATTATATAGCAGTTTTTTTGAAATTCAATATTTGTATTCAAATAAATGCAGTTTTATTTGACATATTCTCTCAATTTTGATATACTGTCAGTATCTTTGTGAAAAAATTAACGTAAATTGTATTTTTCTTCATACAAAAATGTACCGCAGATCAGATTATGACCTGCGGTACATTTTATTTATCACATGAAAACCCGTTTACTCTTCACTGTCTGTGGATTCTCTCTCCTTTTTATTTCCTGCATTTCGGATTGCCCCAAAAAGTTCCGGCACATGCTGCTCTTTATCCGGTTTTGTTGCAAGCATGAATCTGCGGAAGAAAAATAATATTCCAATGCTGACAACCGAAAGCAGATCTTCCAGTGCTGATGTTTTCTGCACGATCATATGGCGCGCGATCAAAAAGATCAACACTTCCATGATATTCTGGGAACTTGGTTTGCAGAGCATCTTGATAAACTCCAACCCGATCACCACATCAAAAACGGCATCAAGAAAGATAAGAAACGCTTCCGCGTCCGTCCGGTTCTGCCAGTATAATAAGAGTTCCGGAAAAAGATTAAGTGTTGCAATGACCACACCGATCACGGCAACTAATGCTATGATGAGTTCTAAACCTTCACTTACCTGATACAGTCCTTTTCTGAGTTTATCCACTGTTATTCCTTTCAACTATCAAAATCAATCCAATGCACGCTCTGCGAACATTCCGATTGTCATAAATTAAAACCGAGCGCCTCCCATCGAATCCAGACCACAGACGTTACCTCCACAGTTAACTCGGCCCAGGCACCCTTACGGCACACAAGAGCTTCTGCTTAGGGCTGCTCCATTCCTGATCTGACCCGGTTCACAGATTCCTGTTGCGTAAGACCCAAACTTCAACGCCACTTATGAAGGGCAGCTCCACAATCTGACAACCCTCCGTTCGGCATCACCCCAGCTATAGCGGATTGCTGGTTCAGGGTACCGCTACCACCCCGGCTGCTCGGAGATTTAAGTATAGCCTATTTTGCCCTGTATTGTCAAGACAGATACAGCTCTTTGGACTTCTTTTTCTGGCGAAGTTCCTTGAAAAATGTGGAAAGCATTTCCGAACACTCTTCTCCTAACACTCCTTTTTCAATCTCGACCTGATGGTTGAACTGCTGCATCTGAAGCAGATTTAGCACCGAACCGGCACATCCCGCCTTCGGATTCATGCTTCCGATCACCACTTTTTTCATCCGGCTCTGAACGATCGCCCCTGCACACATCTGGCACGGCTCTAACGTCACATACATCGTACAGTCCTCTAACCGCCAGTCTCCCGTTTTCCTGCTTGCCTTACGTATGGCAGTCAGTTCCGCATGTGCTAACGTATTGCCTTCTGTATTTCTTCTGTTATACCCGCGTGCAATGATCTTATCATCCTGCACGATCACGCAGCCGATCGGTACTTCATCTAAGGCGTATGCTTTCCTTGCCTGCCGGATCGCTGCTTTCATGTATTTTTCATCCTGATTCATGGACAGTTTCCCCAAAATGTTATACTATATAATATACAGTATTTTACCGCACTTTTTCATTTTTGTCGAGAAGGGAGCACCTTGCATGCAGCGAAAAAACGCTTCTTTAAAATATGAATTTGAGACAGAGCGCCTGTTCCTAAAAGTCCTGACTCCAAACTACGCCAATGCAGTCTTAAATTTCCAGAACCGCAACCGCGAAAGTTTTGAAGCCTATGAACCGGCTAGACCGGATAATTTTTATACTGCATCCTACCAGCAGGCTGTTTTGAAATGTGAATGGGATCTCGCCCTGAAACAGCAGTGCATCCGTTTCTATGTTTTCCGGAAAGAAGATCCTCTGACGATCATCGGAACCGTATGCCTTCATGACATCCGCTTTGCCGCATATTCCTGTACAGAAATTGGCTATAAATTTGACGCAGCATTTCGTCACATGGGGTATGCCACAGAAGCTGTCAAAGGAGCTATGCGTCTTGCCTTTTATGATCTCCATCTTCACCGCGTGTTTGCTCGCGTTATGCCGGAAAATAAAGCATCCATATATCTTTTAGAATCAATTGGTTTCCAATACGAAGGTGTAGAACGCGGCTGCTTTCTTATCCAGAACCGCTGGGAAGACCATCTGCGCTACGCATACCTCAACCCATCTGATGAAAGCTAAGGATTATTTACTTATAACTATTCCTCTATAAAACGATACCAGCAGCCAAACCGGTTTTCCACCTGCTCCGGCATAAATTCCGGAAACCCAAAGATGATCGCCATAACACGCTCCTGATTCTGATAAATTCCAGGCACTCCGAGAAACCATTTATCTTCGTTATCTTCTTCTATTTTTCCAAGCACAAGATATCTGTAATTAAAAAATCCATGCAGCAAAAAACTATTATTTCCAAGATACCAGTATTTTCTCGGAAGCTCTCTGATATCCTTTAATTCAATTTTAATGCAGGTAATATTCTTTTCTGAAAAAGGCATGCTTGCCGGATGACTTTTTAAAAACTGTTCCCAGATATCCTTCCACTGGTACTGTGGGAAGAAATTACGGGCTGGAAGTTCGGTTGCTCTGAGTTCATTGTCAGATTCCCGGTCAAATTGGGCGGTCTGGATTTTATTTTCCTGTTGTTTTTTTTCTGCATGCATATTTTCTTTTACATGCATATTTTCTTCTACATGCAGACTTTCTTCTGCATATATATTTTCTTCCGTCTGCTCTGCCTTCCACTCTATGAAGTGTTCCATATCCACAGTAAGTGGCTCTCCCTCTGTCCATCGGCTCATAAAAATACGTCCATCTTCACTGCACAAAAAAATTCCTTCCATCTCAAAAAAGCTAAGCAATGATGTCGATATATGTGCTGTTTTCATAATTACGCTAAAATCCCCTGCACCATTACGGACATCCATTTCTCCAATCAGGCTTCCTTCTATCCCACTGCCCTGTTTACGGAACAGATAAATCTTACAATGAGTCTGTGCCGCATAGACACCCCGCAGATGGATTTCTAATCTGCATTCTTCTCCACGCAGCTCGATTCGGGCAAATCCTGTATTTCCTGCTTTTTTTGTATTTTCATAGGCATATATATATGTAATAAACCGTTTCATTCCCGCCATAGGCACTCTCTGTTACTTTTTTTCTATTTATATGCTGATTTTTCTGTTCTATGTCAAATATACTGTTGACTTTTTTTATTAATTATCATATGATAATTTTAGTAACAATTACTATTATTAAGAAAGGATGGTAAAATGCTGAAACGAAGTAAGCAGCGGGAATCCATCAAGAAGTTTTTAATCTCGCGTTATGACCACCCTACCGCAGAGACCGTCTATATGAATATCAAGGAAGAATTTCCGAATATCAGCCTTGGCACGGTATACCGCAATCTCTCATTGCTTGCAGATATCGGTGAGATCCAGAAGCTGTCTACAGGAATCGGACCTGATCGTTTTGACGGTAATCCAAAACCACATTACCATTTTATCTGTAAAGAATGTGGAAGCGTTCTGGATCTTAATGTAACAGGACTGGATCATATCAATGTTCTTGCCGCACAGGACTTTGACGGCGAGATTGAAGGACATGTAACATATTTTTATGGAAAATGCCCTTCCTGCAAAGGCAAAATACAGACTTCCTGATTGTTTTCCCTCAAAAACTTTAAAAATGACGCAAAAATAGTCTTGACAAAAAGAAGTTTTTCATTTAAAATCAGTAATAGTTACTGATATTAATTTAAGCACACAATAATAGATTTCAAATAAGCGGGGAAATCTATTACAGTAAACAAATAATATTTTTCAAAAAGGAGATTAAGATTATGGCAAAGTATGTATGTACAGTATGTGGTTATGTTTATGAAGGCGATGCAGCTCCGGAGATCTGCCCGGTATGTAAAGCTCCAGCTGAGAAGTTCAAATTACAGGAAGGTGAAAAAGTATGGGCTGCTGAGCACGTTGTAGGCGTTGCAAAAGGCGTAAGCGAAGATATCGTATCTGATTTAAGAGCAAACTTCGAGGGCGAGTGCTCTGAAGTTGGTATGTATCTTGCAATGGCTCGTGTTGCTTACCGTGAAGGTTATCCGGAAGTTGGTTCCTACTATGAAAAAGCTGCATGGGAAGAAGCAGAACATGCTGCTAAGTTTGCAGAGCTGCTCGGTGAAGTTGTAACAGACAGCACCAAGAAGAACCTTCAGATGAGAGTTGACGCTGAGAACGGCGCAACAGCAGGAAAAACTGATCTTGCAAAACGTGCAAAAGCTGCAAACCTTGATGCAATCCATGATACCGTTCATGAGATGGCTCGTGACGAGGCTCGTCATGGTAAAGCGTTCGAAGGATTATTAAATAGATACTTTGGCTAATTGGCGAACGCAAAAATAAGCATTTTAAGAGGAACAGGTACAAAACACCTGTTCCTCTTTTTTCGTAAGCCATTAACTATCATTCAAAATTTTCTGCATAAATGCTGTTGCAATTAAATAATAAAACTATTCCTGTTCCCCAAGTATGATCCGTATCAGATTCTTATCTAACATAATCGTCCGATTCCACGGATTTACAATGATCCCATTAACCTCTTCTGCCATGAGAACGGTGCGAAATGCCTGCTCCATCCCCGTCAAAAATGTGGACATCACACTGCCGCTGCCCTTTAATTCTTCCTCGAAACTGGTAAATGCCGCCCACCAGCGATTGCCGTCTGGTGTCTGTATTGCCTGCACCTGCATCTGATCATCGCCCTTTGGCGGTTCTACCGCTATGATAAACTGACCGCCTTCTTTCATGCGCCTGCGTATTACAGTCAGGGTATGTGCTAACATCTCCTCGCTTGGTTCCTGCTGTAATGCCGCAATCGCAGTCTCTATTTTTTCGTTTCCCTGTAATCCTTCATCAATTTTATTGTTGTCCATAAAAATCTCCATTCTTGCGCTGTCTTTTTAATAAAAACAACGTTTTTATTTGCATATTAAGTTTGTGCGTAAGCACAAATCTTGCGTGTGAAAAATGTTATTTTTCACACTGATCTCCGTGTAATTTTTTATTCAAATTGTTGCATACAGTATTTTTCCACTAATTCAATAAATTCTTACTTTATATTATACCCTCCGGTATTCCTTTTCACAATCTGATTTTAACAGCAAAATCTACAAATGCTAACGTCAAATAACAAAGTTCAAGACAAAAAGCATGGTGCCCTCCGGACATCCATGCTTTCTGGTAATTAGTTTTCATCTTTTTTCTCTTTTGCCTCGGCAAATCCGAGCACAACCTTAAACAGATCTCCATCCACATACAGACGGAATGTGCCACCCATAAGATCCATCAGACTGTTTGCAATGGAAAGTCCAAGTCCGCTTCCTTCCGTATTTCTGGATTCATCGCCTCTCACAAAACGCTCCATCAGTTCTTCGCTGCTGATATTGAGCGGGTATTTTGAAGTATTGCGGAAGGTGATGGACACCTGTGCCTCTTTTACCTCAAGGTTGATGTAGACACGCGTTCCGTTCTGGGCATATTTGCAGATATTATTCATCAGATTATCGATAACACGCCAGAAATGTCTGCTGTCTGCCATAATATAGACTGGTGTATCCGGCTTTTCGATCACAAGATCAAGTCCTGCAGCTTTTGTCTTTTCCTCAAATTCCCCGACGGTCTGCGTCATAAATATTCCGGCTTCCAACTTTTCCAAATGTACCGGAAGGTTTCCGGTAGATGCCTTTGATGCCTCGATCAGATCCTCGATCAATTTCTTTAAACGTCCCGACTGACGATCTAATACCTCTAAATATTCCTGCGCTGTCTCGTTGTGCAGATCTTCTTTTTCCAACAGATCAACGTAATTGATGATAGATGTCAGCGGTGTCTTGATATCGTGGGAAACATTTGTGATCAGTTCTGTCTTAAACCGTTCACTCTTCATCCTCTCCTCGATCGCATGCGTCATGCCATCACTGATGTGATTGATCTGCTCTCCCTGTTCCTTAAATATACCGGTCATATGCTTTGTACCGATCTGATAGCCCGGCTCGCCGCCTGCAATTTTTTCCGTTCCGGTTTTTAACTGATTTAACTGTACACAGTACCACAGAATGAGTGGATATAAAATCAGTTTTTCCACCAGCCAGAGAAAGAAAGCAATGCCTGTATTCAAAAACATGAGCACTGCAATTCCTTCAAGAAACGCGAGCACCAGCATGACTAAAATCACTTTCCATAAAAATCCGATATTTTCCCATATCATATGAAAAAATTTTCTGATTTTGCTGCAGATCTGGTAACACAGAGTATGTCTCCACCATTTTCCAAGTTTTACCCGCACTGCAAAACTCAATAAAAACAGTAACAGCAGCCATCCCATACAAAGACTTGCAATCACAGTCACAAACAGGCTAAATGGCAGATACATAATATCTATATTTGCCAGAAACATAAATGCCACGTAAAATATAAATACCTCTGCCAGCACAATAAGTACTGCAAAAACATCAAACCACATGTGATCCCAGACGGTCGTAACAATCTTATCTGTCCCCTTACGGTGTCCCGCTGCGCACATCAGAAATACAAACGCTGCAACTCCGATGATAAAACTGAAAAACATCACAACCAGCGCTGTATAGCGCATGCTGTATACAAAATCCAGCAGGGTATTTGCCTGTACATACCAGTCTGTGCTGTTCTTGTCTGTTCCCACATTTTGCGGAAGAAGTACGATCAACTGATAAGTGATTTTCGGTGTCTTCTGCCCCATATTTACCCAGAGTGTATAATTACCATCCAGATAATAATCACCATATGTTGTATAAGAAATATCTGCATTTTCCGCGTTTTTTTCAGAGGAATCTACCCGGTCAATCTCATCCATGGATATCCCACGAACACCGTCTAACAGCAGATAATCCCAGTTTTTCACATCCCACTGTGTGCCATCAAGCATATCAAATGTGATATATTCCTGATCCAGCACATCCATTTTAATCGGTTCTTCTGTGGATTCTGCTGCAACTTTTTCGTTTTCCTTTACATCTGTAATTGCTTCTTCCGTTGACTCTGCAGAAACATACTCACCTGACACATCCGTGATGGAGGATTCTGTAGATTCTGCTATATCATACTCTCCTGTCCCATCTGTCATAAACCCGCTGTCTGTTGTCTGTGTCTGCTCATTCCGGTACATTTTTTTCTCTGCATCATAAGTAAAAATCAGATTGCCGGATTTTTCTGATTCCACCTTGATCTGCTGCACCGGGTAATACTCATTTCCTGCCAGATATACAAAAATGCCTTTCGCTTCATCATAACAGATCCGGTCCGCATAAATGCTGACATATGAATTATCCCCGGAATACATGAGTTCCACACCGCCGCCGGTCAGGAAATTTCCATTTGTATAAACGATCTGATCCTCATCCGACAGCTCCACACTGTTCGTATATACATCATCTATGCTTATCTTATCGGAAAAATTGCGGACTGCATACGATTTCTCATCGTTTAAGTCGATTCCGTCCAAGCTCTCTGCCTTGATAATTCCATATTTAAAATACGGACTTGTATCCATACCTTCTGTCCGCTCTCTCCTTAGATCATTGATTGCAGACAACCCATATTGAAAGGATACCTGTTCAAACCACTGCTTTCTTATATCATCTTTTGAATTGTTATAAACACCTTCCTCTATCATAAAAACTGAGCCTGCCGCACCAAATATAAAACAAAGTGCACTTGCACTCAGCACGATCCAGGCAATGATCTTTGCCATGATCGAACCTTTCCACTTTTCCACTTTTTACACCTGTCCTTCCATTTTATAACCACGTCCCCACACAACTTTCAGATACCGCGGCTCTGCCGGATTATATTCTACTTTTTCCCGCAGATGTCTGATATGTACTGCTACGGTATTCTCTGTTCCGTATGGATTGTCCTGCCATACCTGCTCGTAAATCTGATTCGGGGAAAACACCTCTCCGGGATGCTCCATCAGAAGTTTTAAAATATCGTATTCCGTGCGCGTCAGCGAGATTTTTTCGCCATCAAGCGACACCTCTTTGCTGCGGTCGTCAAGTTCGATCCCACCAATTGAGAGAACATCTTTTTTGACTGCTCCGCCTCCAAGCTGCATATAGCGTCTGAGCTGTGATTTCACACGTGCCTGAACTTCCACCGGATTAAATGGTTTTGTGATATAATCATCCGCTCCGACCGTGAGTCCTAAAACTTTGTCTGTATCCTCACTTTTTGCCGTCAGTAAGATCACCGGAACATTGCTTGTTTCCCGGATTTTTACCATGGCAGAGATTCCATCCATCTCAGGCATCATGATATCCATCAGTACCAGATGGATGTCATGCGACTTTAACACCTCAAGCACTTCTTTTCCGTTATATGCCTCAAATACCTGATAGCCATCTGCCATCAGATAGATTTTTAATGCCGAAACAATATCTTTTTCATCATCGCACACCAGTATACTGTACATGTTGTCCCCTTTTCCGCAGGTTTCTGATAGATTTTTACATAAACCTGTCTCTTTATGATCATGCTCTTATTGTAACGGAATAATTATGAATTTCCAATCAGTCAAAACATTAAGATTTGATGAAGTTACCGCTTGTGTTCCCGTAAAAGGAATGATAATATAGGAAAGTAGCGCTCCCGGAAGTTTTTTATTTTCCGGGAGTAAATTATGGAAATTTTTACAAAGGAGCTTTTATATGGAAGAAAATAAAATGGGCGTCATGCCGATTGACAAACTTATTATCTCAATGTCCCTGCCGATCATGATCTCCATGCTTGTGCAGGCACTCTACAATATTGTTGACAGTATTTTTGTTGCCATGATCAGTGAAAATGCACTGACTGCCGTATCTATGGCTTTCCCGATCCAGAACCTTATGATCGCTGTCGGTGTCGGAACCGCCGTCGGTGTCAATGCACTTTTAGCCCGCTCCTTAGGAGAAAAGGATACAGAAAAAGTGAATAAGATCGCAGAAAACGCTGTATTTTTAATTGTTGTCAGCTATCTGCTCTTTTTGATCATCGGTCTGTTTTTCGCAGAGCCGTTTTTCCGCAGCCAGACAGATATTGAAGAAATCATTGTTTACGGAAAACAGTATCTGACGATCTGCTGCTGTCTTTCTTTCGGTATTTTTACGCAGCTTATGTTTGAGCGTATGCTGCAGGCAACCGGAAAAACCATTTATACCATGTATACACAGGGTGTCGGTGCGATCATCAATATCGCTCTCGATCCGGTTCTCATCTTTGGTCTGTTTGGTCTCCCGAAAATGGGCATTTCCGGTGCTGCTGCTGCAACCGTCATCGGACAGATGATTGCCGGTATTTTGGCAGTTGTTTTAAACCACACAAAAAATAAGGAAGTACAGATTGACCTGCACCATTTCCGCCCGGACAAAAATATTATCGGACAGATTTATGTGATCGGTGTTCCTTCTATTGTAATGCAGGCGATCGGTTCCGTGATGAACTACGGTATGAACCGTATCCTGATCGCGTTTTCCTCCACTGCAACCGCGGTGTTCGGCGTTTACTTTAAACTGCAGAGCTTCGTATTTATGCCGGCTTTTGGTTTAAACAACGGTGTCATCCCGGTTATGGCATACAACTACGGTGCCGGAAACAAAGAGCGTGTCACAAAAACTTTAAAACACTGTGTCGCTTATGCAGTCAGCATCATGGCAGTCGGCCTGCTTTTATTCCAGCTCTTTCCAAAGCAGCTTCTCTCCATGTTTCAGGCTTCCGACACAATGCTCTCCATCGGTGTCCCTGCGCTGCGTATCATCAGTTTAAGTTTCCTGCTTGCCGGTTTTGGAATTTCCTGCAGCAGTATTTTTCAGGCACTTGGAAAAGCAGTCTACAGTATGTGCATATCCATTGCAAGACAGTTAGTGATCCTGCTCCCGGCAGCATACCTGTTAGCACAGTCCGGCAATGTCAATCTGGTATGGTGGGCATTTCCGATCGCCGAGCTGGTATCTGTGTGTGCAACTGCCTTCTTCTTAGTAAAGATCAACCGCACGATCGTAAGTAAAATTGGGCAGTAATCTTCTACGAAGTTTCGGGTGTAAAAAAGTGGTTCACAATCCTATAACCAAAAAAATCCCGTGGGAAACTGATTTATAAAATCATTTCCCACGGGATTTTTTTGACCGGAAATATTTTCACTCATGGACTTAAACTTTTTATTTCTGGTTTGCCGGCTCCATATTAACGGAACGACCCTTGATCTTTGCATTTTTCATAGCTTCTAAAACTTCTTTGCCATATTCTCTCGGCACTTCCACGAATGTATATTTATCATACATATCGATCGCTCCGACAAGTTTACCCGGCATGCCGGACTCACCTGCAACAGCACCTAAGATATCGCCTGGTTTTACGCGGTCTTTTTTACCAATATTGATAAACAGACGCACCATGCCCTCTTCCGCTCCGGTATTATCAAAGTCAAAAGAATCATCTCTGTCATTATCAAGATTGATCTGACCAAGTGCCTGTTTTAAAAATGCCGCTGCAATATCCATTGCTGTATAATCGGATTCATTGATCTGCTTCTCGATGATATCGATCGTGTCTTTTAAATTTTCCTCATCGATGATCCTTCCGATCTCTTCCATGACCTTTTCAGCCTTGATCTGTGCCACATCATCTGTTGACGGGATCGGCATTGCAACGATCTTTGTTTTGCAGTAACGCATGATATCTTTTAATTTATATACTTCTTTTCCCTTGACGAAAGTAAATGCACGTCCTGTTCTTCCGGCACGTCCTGTTCTTCCGATACGGTGTACATAATATTCATCATCCTGCGGAATATCATAATTAAATACCGCTTCCACATCATCTACATCGATGCCTCTCGCTGCAACATCAGTAGCGATCAGTATTTCTGTCTTTCCGGTACGGAAACCGCGCATTACACGATCTCGCTGTGTCTGCTTCATATCTCCGTGCAGTCCCTCAGCAAAATATCCGCGTCCCTGCAATTCCTCGGTAAGTTCATCCACCATACGTTTTGTATTACAGAACACAAGGGAAAGTTTCGGATTATAATAATCAAGAAGTCTGGTTAAAACTTCGATCTTGTCTTTTCTCTTTACGTCATAATAATACTGCTCGATATTTGGAACGGTCAGCTCTTTTTTTACTACTTTGATCGTCACCGCGTCATGCTGATATTTTTTGGTAATATCCAAGATTGGCTTTGGCATGGTAGCAGAAAATAATACTGTCTGTCTGCCTTCCTCCGGAATATACTCCAAAATTGTTTCAATGTCTTCACGGAATCCCATATTTAACATTTCATCCGCTTCGTCAAGTACGATCGTATTCACTGCTTCACAGCGGATCGTTTTTCTTCGCAGATGATCCATGACACGTCCCGGTGTACCGATAATGATCTGTGCTCCACCCTTCAACGCTTTGATCTGACGGCTGATCTCCTGTCCGCCGTATACCGGAAGGATTTTCACTCCATGCATATATTTTGCAAGTTTACGGATCTCATCTGCCACCTGAATTGCAAGTTCTCTTGTAGGTGATAAGATGATAACCTGTGTTTTTTTATTATTCGGATCTACTTTATGCAGTACCGGGATTCCAAATGATGCTGTCTTTCCTGTTCCTGTCTGTGCCTGTCCAATGACATCCACACCGGACATCACAACTGGAATTGCCTGACTCTGTATCGGTGTTGCCTCTTCAAATCCCATTTCTGCTATTGCACGCAATACCTGCGGATATAAATCTAACTGGTCGAATCTAACTGTTTCCATATATTTCCTTTCTATAGAAACGTGCGCCATAGGCGCGCGTAAAACAAGGGGCTGATCAACAGCCCCCATAAGCGCAACAGTCTGAATGATAACACGGTGCCCGTACTTTTGTCAAGAAATTCCCCGGTTCAACGTTCATTTCAACCGCGGATTTTCGGGAATTATGTACCCCAAACCACGACATCTGGCAGAATCTGTCACAAGGCCTCTGGTCCGGGTATTACTTCCTATTTAAAAGCAATCGACAATCCTGTATCTTATCCATTCTACTGCATCAATTTTTACTTCCGGTTTTCCGTGTGAAAAACTCGATTGCGGATTTTTGTTTGTATCTGTTATATTCTATGCCGCATTTTCAGAAATGTTTCCTGTTTTATTTATCGCTTGCATCCGCTAAATGTCCCATTGCAAGATCATTTCTGGATTTTTTCTTAACATGATAAAGCATTGCATCCGCCGCATGTAAAAAGTCCCAGCTTTTTGTATCATCTTTCGGAATATCATAACAGATTCCCTGGGAGATCGTCACAATAGACATTGCCTGCGAATATGCATGCCGGACCGCAAGATCCATAATCCTCTGTCTCAACCCTTCTGCCGCATGTCTGACTTCTTCTTCTGTCATGTTCTGGTAAAGGATAATAAACTCATCCCCACCATACCTTGCACAGAAAATCCTGTCATTCTGCATCATCTCAAGCTGTCCGGCAATCCGCTTAATGCACTCATCCCCTGCCTGATGTCCGTAATTATCATTATACTGCTTAAAATAATCAATATCCAAAATCTCCATCGCAAGTGCTGTCTGATCCGACTGTGCCCGTTCAAATGCGTTGTCTAAATAATCATTCAGACGGAATCTGTTTGCTAAACGTGTCAGTGCATCCGTTTCTGATTTTTCCTGAAGTCTGATATTTGCTTCTTCGATCTCGCGTCTTTTTTTATTTGCACGCTCTAAAGATTCACGGACATCAAGCATATTTGCGATCATCGCCTGCTTTTCTTTTTCCATGACCTCAGACAACTCATAATACTGCCCTGCTGCCTCTAAATATGCATCATTATTTTTATGCATACGGTAAAACTTGATCTTTAAGGAAATGATCTGTCTCTGCAGATTAACAATCTTTGACTGCCACGTCAATGGCTCTAAGATTCCCATAACCCGCAAAAAAGCATCATCATTTCCTATATCAAGCAGCAGCTGGCTGATTTCATAAAGATCTCCGAAAATATCCATGATCGGAATATCTGTATTGATCTCCTCACAGATTAACCGGATACATTCATCACGTGCCTCTGCCTTTCCAGTCGCATGACATACACGTGCCTTAAAACAGCGAAAACTAAGGAGTTCTATGCCATCAATCCGACCTGCGCACTCGTCAGAAATAAGCTCCACATAATGTGCTGCCCGATCCGGCATGTCACGGAACAAAAAACCTGTTCCCATGCCAATATAAACACAGGTGATCAGACGATTGTTTCTGTCATCATTCACATATTTTTTTACATGCTGTCCGCAATGTTCAAAATATCTCTGTGCTTCTAAATATTGTCCACATGATAGATATAAATTTCCAAGATTAATATCTATCATGGTTTCCTCTTCTTTTAACTGATATTTTGTGCAGAAATTTAATCCGGTCAGATAATAATCAAGCGCAATTGGCTCATTTCCCCGATTGATCGCTGTAATTGCCATCAGATTATATGCACGCGCCACTAGCTTCCACTGATTGGATTCATTCAGATAAGATACGCCTTTGGTAATGCAGAAAAAGAACTTTTCACTTTCATTTAACAGATAATAGGTCTCTGCACTGTAGTAGTATGCAAATCCAAGCAATTTTGCATCGTTTTTTTTCAATGCATACTGTTCGATATCATAACAAAACTTCAATGTCCGTTTCGCATCGTTTCCCCGGCTGTCGTACACTCCCTGTATCCATGCACGGACAACTTCATCATATCCGTCATATTCCATGTGCACTGCCTCCTCTCATTCCACACCAGACATTTTTTCTAAGATTTTCTCCCATAAAAAGAATACTATCTTTTATTATAAAATAGAACTGTGTCTTATTCAAGGAAGAATGCTTTTTGTTTTATTTGATTCTTTTATTCAAAATATGCGATCGGATCAACCGGTATTCCATCTTTATCAAGCTCAAAATACAGATTGCTTCCCTCTACGGTAAAGTATTTTGTCGGCTCACCGATATAACCTAATACATGTCCAGCCTCCACATAATCTCCCTCTGCAAAATTCAGTTCTTTTAACTGACCGTAAACTGCCTCATAACCATCACCCAGATCAACTGTAACCGTACAGCCTGTTACCTCATCATTTTTAATACTCTTGATCTGCCCTTTTGCAACGGCATAGACTTTATCGTTGACTTCTCCTGCGATGATCACTGCCGGATTATACTTATACTGATCCAGTGTCGGAAAATAAACTGTGGAATCCATACTGTAATTAATGACGACATTACCTTCCATCGGCCAGAGCAGTTCCTCGGAAAAATGAAGTGACTGTGCCGTATTTGCGGTCTGAACGGTCTGCTGCTCCGTCTCTTCTGATTCTTCTGTTTCTGCTGTATCATCTTCCTCTGCGATTTCTGCTGTCACTGCAGGGTCGTCTAATTCATTCTCCATCTCATCATAAGACTGTCTGGGTGGAACCAGAGCGGATGCTTCTGCAGACTGCTCCGAATCTTCCTGCGCTGCAATGTCATCTGACTGCTTCTGCATTTCTCTCGCAAGTTCTTCTTCCATCTGCTCCCGTTCTTCTTCCTGTCTGCTGCTGTATAGGGCGGTCGTTCCAACCGCTGCTAAAGCGATCAGCAATCCTGCAATTACATATTGTCTGTACCCAAAAAAACCTTTCTTTTTCATTATTTCTCACCATCCATTATTTATTTTTAACCATAGTGTTGCCACATTCCGGATGGTTTATACGATTGTTTTTTATTTCCTGTCTATAAATTCCCAGCCTGCCCGATCACGGCTCCTTTATAAAAATATTCAAGTATCTCCCGGTAGTCATACCCTTCTTTTGCGAGTTCTTCTGCTGTATTCTGACTTAAGCCAAATCCGTGCCCCATTCCCTTTGCCACGATACGTACATGACCATCCATTTCTGTGATTGAAAAACACGCCGATGGAAGCTCTAAAGCATGACGGAACTGTTCTCCATCATATGTCTCTCCGGCAACATTGATTTTTGTCACATATTCTGCTGCATCACGGCTTTTGATCTCAATCTGTCCCGGATCTGTCAGTTCTGCATCAGGATACGCTGCCCGGCATTTCTCCAGAAACTCCTCTTTTTCATAATAAAACACAGAAAGATAACCTTCCGCAGTGGTATCTGCATGACATTCTGACATAACCAGATATGGCATGTCTGCATCTTCATATAGTTCTGACATGTTGCGTGTCCGTCCGCTGCTAATTGCGTGATACGCTGCATATATGTAAGTTCCATCATATAAAAGCACCTCCCCCGCCGTTGCCTCCACGCAGGATTTTAGTTTTTGATAATTTTTATCATAATTTTCTCCCCATAATTCCTGCTGGCGCTCCGGTGTCATTTTCTCCGGCTCCTTTGTACCTGCCTGCATTGCATCATACAGATTCGTTCTGGCGATCACACACTGTGCCTTTATTGTTTCCGGCGGCTTATCGACACCAATTTCCTGTGCCACAATCTGCAAAATCTTTATCTCAACTGCGTCATCCTCTTCTTTCCTGCCATCGTCTGTCGTCTCTGTCTGTTCCGCTAATAGACTCTTCCTGTTTTCCAGATGCTGCCGTATTTCTCCCTCCATATTTTTTTCACTATCGGCTGTAGTAAAAACTCCCTGCACTCCATCTTTTCCATATATAAGATTTTCCAACTGCATTCTCTGCATCAGTGTCGTGATAAAAACCGGCAATAACAGTATCAGACAGATTCCTGTAAACCATGAATTTGTACGTTTTTTTCTTCGTCTTCCCATAAAAAAATCTCCCTGTCCATTTAATATATGAAACAGAGAGACTTCTCATTCAGATTTTTTACATCATATTCATTACAAGACCAAATGCCTGCATCATGGAAAATCCGATCTCAGCTATGATGAGTAAAGAATACAGTACCGTGTACACGATCGGAAACGCCATTTTTCGTTTCAGAAGATGTGCACGCCACACATAATATCCCGGTTTTAAAAAGATTGCAAACAAGATCAGTCCAAGTATTTTGTAATTCTGCTTATTGATCTTTACGATATCGATTACCACAAAAATAATAAATGCTGCAAGCAATGCATAACTGAGCAGGGAAAATATCACATAATTTCCACTGTACATCACATTCATATAGCTGCCATCCATAATACTTTCATATGTCATCGACTGAAATATGGATGAGGCAGAAACCATGCTGATGATCTCCCGCAATGGCATTATGATCAGTAACAGATAACAGAAAATATCTGAAACCGGTCCATGCTGTTCCTGCGGTGCCCAGGTATTCTGGTTGTACTGCGGATTTCCATACATCTGCTGTCCATTGTTATACTGCTGGTCCCCATAGGTCTGCTGTCCATTGTTATACTGCTGTCCATTGTTATACTGCTGGTTCCCATAAGTCTGCTGTCCATTGTTATACTGCTGGTCCCCATAAGTCTGCTGTCCATTGTTCATGTTCTGATTTTCGTCCATAATCTTCTCCTTTTTGATGCTATTTTATTTTTTCTGTCTGCTTCCAATGATATTGGAAAGTGTAGCAAACTGCTCTAATGTAAGTGCCTCCCCCCGGATCGTAAGCGGTTCACCAAGCTCTGCGATGCACTGCTGTATCTCTTCCTTGGAAAGATGTACCTGAGGCGCATTTGACAATCCATTTGCAAGTGTTTTTCTTCTCTGATTGAAAGATGCGCGGATAATGCTAAACATCAGTTTTTCATCATCCACCTGCACCGGTACTTCTTCGTGTTTGGTCAGACGGATCACCGCACTGCCGACATTTGGTCTTGGCATAAAACAGTTTGGAGGAACATTCGCAACAATCTCCGGTTTTGCATAAAACTGCACAGCCAAAGACAATGCACCGTAATCTTTTGTTCCCGGTCCTACCTGCATACGGTCTGCAACTTCCTTCTGCACCATAACCGTAATACTGTCGATCGGCACATGGCTCTCAAAAAGTCCCATGATGATCGGCGTTGTAATATAATATGGAAGATTTGCCACAACCTTGATCGGTTTTCCATCATTTCTTTCCATCGCAAGTTTTGCGATATCCAGTTTTAAAATATCCTGATTGATCACCGTCACATTATCATAAGCACTCAGTGTATCCTCTAAGATCGGGATCAGATTGGTATCGATTTCTACCGCAACCACTTCTCTGGCATTTTCACACAGATACTGCGTCATCGTACCGATACCCGGACCGATCTCAAGGACAAAATCTTCTTTTGTCACTCCTGCTGCTTCAACGATCTTCTCTAACACATGCGGATCGATCAGAAAATTCTGTCCGAATTTCTTCTGAAAATTAAAATGATATTTCTGTAAGACCGCAATCGTATTCTGCGGAATCCCTAATGTAGCCATAAAACTCCTTTCAATCTTTCCGGTTACTTAACATTTCCTCAAACAGTGTATCTAAAAACTCTGCATACAATCCGTTAAATGTCTCATGAAAAGTCTGCGCCACACTTGCATCTCCCTGACCGGTCATCTGTGCTTCCTCAAAAAGTGCAAATGCCGTTTCATAAAGCTCCGGATTCTTATCATAAAATACTTCCGTCAGTCCATCCTGAAAAGCAAACTGCGCCTCCTGAGAAAGATTATCCTTGAAATCTTCCTTGGAAATACAGCCTTTCTCCTCATAATCAGAAAGATAAATATGTCCCTCTGCAGATTTTACAAACTCACGGAATACCCCTGCCACATCCTCGTATGTAACAGGAACATAATTCTCATTCCAGTATTTGTCAAATGTTTCCCTGTCCGGGAACTGTGAAAAAATATCGTTATCCATGTTATTCTCCATTCCTGCGTGTGAAAATTCTTATTTTTCACACTATTCTCCATTTCTGTGCATAAAATATTGTATACAATAGACTGCGCATTCTAGGGGCAGACCTATTGTCATAAATATGCAAACAGGATGCCATCACGGTCTGTCCGTCTCTGACACCCTGTCTCTCATTATATACAAAAATCATATATAAGGCAAAGATTTATTTTTCATCGTGGAACATTTCGATAACACTGTTCAGCCGTACAATATTCTCACGGTTATTGTCCACAAGTGTTTCATTTCCCTGGACAATTCCGGAAACCTCAAGTGTTTTCTGTGCGATATCCGCCACACCGTCAGCCGCCTCGGAAACCGTCGAGCTGACACCCTGCATGGCATCCGCGATTTCAACAATAGATTTTAACAGTGTATTGATCTGTCCGCTGATGGCAGACATGTCATCATCGAACACCGTCGCATCCTTTGTATACTGGTCTGCAACTCCCATAAAATCCTCATAATCTTTAAGCACCGTCTGCTCTAAGAAATCTGTGCTCTCTTTTAAGCATCCTGTCATATTCGCCACAGCCTCATTGACCTCAGCTATGATCTCATTAATACTGCCGACAGTCGTGGATGACTGGGTTGCCAGTTTACCGATCTCTCCTGCAACAACTGCGAATCCTTTTCCTGCCTCTCCGGCTCTTGCCGCCTCGATCGAGGCATTTAATGCCAGCAGATTCGTCTGACTTGAAATTTCAAGGATTGCCTGTGTAAACTGGTTGATCTTTTCTACTGCTTTTGCCTGCTCCATGGCAGCTTCTGTTTTCTGCTGTACATTTTCGTACATCTGAACCGTTTTTTCGCTTGCAGCCTGCGTCTTTAACTTAAGCTGATCTGCACGTTCCTTTACCTCAACAGAAGACTCCCGTCCCTCCTTTGAATACCGCTCAATATCCGTTGCGCGCTCTTTGATGTCACTGACCGTGGTGTTGACCGTCTCCATCGTCGCCGCTGTCTCTTCCATTGCTGCTGCAAGTTCCTGCGTCGTATCTGTGTTGACGCTGCTCATCTCACGCACACGTTTCGTTGTATCAGAAAGCTGTTCTGTCGTATTTTTCAGATCTGTGTATACATGACGGATATTTGCTACCATTTGACGCAGATTCTTGCGCATGTTGTGAAGTGATATCGCCATTCTTCCGGTTTCATCTTTTCTTTTATAAAGGTGCTGGTTTGCCGGATTGCTCGCAAACTCAAATTCAGCCGTCTGTTTTACGATACCGTCGATCTGGGTGATCGGCTTTGTGATTGTAAATCCGAGTACTGTACCGATAATTATGGTAAGTATCATTGCAAAAGCAGCTCCTCCGAATATCTGTTTTGCAAGCTGTCTGGATTTTTCCTGCAGTTCAGTTTTTGGTGCCGTAAGGACAAATTTCATGCCATTTTCCAATGTCTTATAATACATGACCTTATCTTTTCCCTGATAAGTATAGGAAACGGCAGTCTCCTCCGTCTGCTCATTTCCAAGCGCATCCACTACTGACTGCAGTCCGCTGTCTGCATCCGCAAGATTACTTCCAATCTCAAGATCTTTGTGATACATGACCTTACCAGATTCATTGACAAGGAATCCATATCCACTGTCAAATATACTTAAAGAATCGATCGTATCCGTAAATTCGCTGAAATCAATATCCATTCCGATGATACCAATAGACTCGCCGTCCACCTCGATTGGAATAACGTATGAGATCATATATACACCAATGTTGGAATTTAAGTATGGTTCCATCCAGGTTTCTTTTCCATTCTGTACCGGAATATAATACCATCCGACATGCTCCACATCACTCGGATCATACATGGAAAAGTCCGTTGGCGTCACACTCTCAAACTCACTGTCACTGTTATCTCTTGTTAGAAAAAGTCCGCTTGTTGGTTCCGTAAATTCAGGATTATAACGGATATACGCCGTGAGTGCTCCCTTAGTGTTCTGTGCAGACTGCATCAAAATCGGCAGCATCTGCTTTGTATAAGTATCCACATAATCCTTGCTTGTCCGGAAAGATGCTGCATGTTCCAGTTTGGCAACTGCAATGCTGTATACCATTTCCACTGACTGTGAAACATTCTGCATCATGGTATCAAGTTCACTGCTCTGGCTCACACACTTAAGCTGCATCTCCCGCTGTGAGTCTTCATAAGAAGTACTGACTGAATTAACAATACTGATCGCCCCACAGATAAAAGTTGATACCAGCGAACAAAGTATTACAGTTACAATGATCTTGGTTTTTATTGATTTCATACAAAATTCCCCCTCTGTAAAAATTCCTCCCATTTACTCAATTTTACCATATTCGACTGTATTTTCAATAAAATGCATGCTGTTTCGTTATGTTTTCGTAAATTTTCAATCTTACACTTTTGTTTTCGCATATTTTATCGAACATATTTTCGATTTTTCTGTTGCAAATAAATCTTTTATATGTTATATTAATTTTATCGAACATTAGTTCTGTTTTGGGGCGTTGAGTTTCCCTATGTAGGGTGGTTCTGGGGGTTTACGATTGGCAAATTGCATCAAGCCGGGGAATTCATTTTACGACCTTGGGAGTACGTAAATTTTTGTGACATTCATTTCAAAAATGTCGAAAAATCTCGACGCAATCTGTTATACTTATGCTTTTAACCATACATACTTGGACTAATAATCTGCATTATTAGTCGGGTAATTTACGAAATGATTAGGTAATGCAACATGGCAGATGAAACTTCAGACAAGTCATCAGGCTGAATATCAATGATACAGTACATTAGGATCATAAGCAGATTATAGGCATAATGAATATCAAAAATTTGCACCTACGCCCCAGTTTTGAGATGAACCGCCGCCCAAATGGTGTTCATAACCTGGATGCTGGCATCTTGCGCAAAGCCGAAGCTAATTTTGTGACTTTGGGAGAAAATTAGAAAATCTTGGTATGCCTGTAGGTACACAGTGATGTTCTGCCACGGATGGCAGAACAAGGCAGCATCGAGTCATGGATGACTCGTTGTTGCCGGTCACGTCACTCCGAGAAAATCTAATTCAGGCATACCTAGACTTTTCTTATTTTCGTACAACGGAACAAAAATTACTCCGGCTTTGCGCAAGATGCCGCTCACAAGCCTACGACACACCATTTGAGCGGGAGATTTATTTCATAAACAAACCATCATTTGTTTTGCAGTACATGTTTCGTAATATTTGATGCAAATACCGGATCATAACTTACAATCATATTTTTGACAAAGACCTTAAGGATGGAGATGAAGATCAACATGAACATTCAGCAAAATATGTCTCTTATGGAAAAACTTGCCATACTTACCGACGCTGCAAAGTACGATGTAGCCTGCACTTCAAGCGGAGTAGACCGCAGCGGCAATGGCAGCGGTATGGGAAATTCCCTTGCATGCGGAATCTGTCATACTTTTTCTGCAGATGGACGCTGTATTTCTCTTCTCAAAATACTTTTTACCAATGAATGCATTTTCAACTGCGCCTATTGTCAGAATAATTGTAACTCTGACGTGAAACGGGCTTCTTTTACCCCCGACGAAGTCTGTGAACTGACAATGGAATTTTACCGGCGTAACTATATTGAGGGACTTTTCTTAAGCTCCGGCATCATGGTCAGCCCAAATTACACGATGGATCTGATCTACCAGACACTCTACCGGCTGCGCAATGTCTATCATTTTAACGGCTATATCCATGTCAAGGCTATCCCGGGTGCAGATCCCGTGCTTGTAGAAAAAGCAGGATTTCTTGCCGACCGCATGAGTATCAACTTAGAGCTTCCGACTGCTGACAGCTTAAAGAAGTTGGCTCCCTATAAATCCAGAACCACTATTTTGAAACCAATGCGCCAGATTCAAAACCGTATCACGGAAAATAAAGACGAGCTTGCCATTTACCGCAAAGCACCACGTTTTGTTCCAGCCGGACAGAGCACCCAGATGATCATTGGCGCTACTCCGGAACACGATTATGAGATTATGCGTGTTGCCGAAACGCTTTATCAGAAATTTGACTTAAAGAGAGTGTTCTACTCTGCCTTTGTCAATGTCAACCACAATTCAAATCTGCCGGTTTTGCCGGGTGGCCCGCCTCTTTTACGGGAACATCGGCTTTATCAGGCAGACTGGCTGCTGCGCTATTATGATTTTAAAGTAGATGAATTACTAACAGAAGACCGGCCTGATTTTAATATTTATCTGGACCCCAAATGTGACTGGGCGCTCCGCCATTTAGAATGTTTTCCGGTAGAGATCAACCGTGCAGATTATCGTACACTTCTGCGTGTTCCCGGCATCGGTGCAAAGTCTGCCTCGCGCATCGTAAAGGCAAGACGTATGAATAAGCTCGATTTCTCTGATCTGAAAAAGATCGGTGTCGTACTAAAACGTGCACTATACTTTATTACCTGTTCCGGTCACATGATGTACCCTACAAAGTTAGATGAGGACTATATCTGCCGCAGCCTGATCGCAGACCGCACCCAGATTCCACGTGAAATACGTGAAGCGGGATACCAGCAGCTCAGTTTATTCTCCTGATGACGGAACCTACAGCGATTCATAATTTAGCGGCTGGCAAATTAAAACCTGCTATTTCGCTGTAACATCATCTTAATGATCATTAATCCGATGCATTAATGGCTTTCTATAACGAGGATTTTATAATATGTACACATTTATCTGTGAAGATTCCCCCAATGGAATCTTATCCGGCATCTATGATGCATGGGATTTTAAGGTAAAAGAAAACAAAAAATATTCTGCCCGCAGCACATCGGCTGATAGTTCTTCCAGTGCCCCAAAAAGCGCCTGCACCCACGATGATATCCACATTCTGTGTCATGAACCGGACAATTATCAACTATTTTGTGAGTATATCCATGTGGAAACTTCCTCTGATAAAGCATCGAAAGTCGCTCGCACCATACAGCGCAAACTTGGCAGTGAATTTTACGATACCATTTTAAATGCGATTCTTTCCATTGTTCCGGAAAAAAAGAATAACTTAGACAAAGCGGACGCCATCTACCATACTCTTGTACTTGGTCTGAATACACCTGCCGGAGCACGCGCCATTTGTGATCTTGCCAACCCTTATGTCCACCGCCTGTTTATTCTGTCCCGTGCTACAGCAAATGAGGCACATCACCTGCTCGGTTTTCTTCGTTTTTCAGAACTGGAAAATGGTGTACTGTTTTCCACGATTCACCCCAAAAATAATGCCCTGCCGATATTGGCAGAGCACTTTACCGATCGTCTCCCGCAGGAGAATTTTTTGATATATGACAAGAACCGCCAGCTTGCCGCAGTTCACGCCGCCGGAAAGAATTTTTTGTTAGTGGACGCCTCCGGTATAGATCAGGAGCTTTTAAAACATACCTCCGACAGCGAGACCAAATACCAGGAGCTGTGGCAGACCTTTTTCGACCACATCGCCATCCAGGCACGGATCAATCCAGAACTCCAGGCGCAGAATATCCCGAAGCGCTTCTGGGATGATACCCTGGAACTTGGTAAAAAATAAAGCCCTGTTACCATAAACAGAGCATATCTTTATAGATGAAAGAGATTATTTGGCAGGCGTCGCGGCTCCTGCATCTCTTTTAACCCATAGGGTGCGTGGTTGCAACGAAATTTACCACCTCAAATAATCTCTCCTATGTAATTTTGATTGTATATCATCTTTTTCCCTTCTTCCTATAACTCTTTTAGGTTTGTGATTACGCTCTTTTACGCAACCAGTTTATGGTGCTATGATAACATAGACTTTTTATCATGTACAGAAAATAAATTACATTATACGAAATAACCGTTCTGCATTCGCCCTGGTCACCTGCTCCACTTCTTCCGGTGTGATTCCTTTTAGTTCTGCAATCTTGGCGATCACAAACGGGATATAGGATGAATCATTCCTCTCTCCGCGATGCGGCTCCGGTGCCATATATGGACAGTCGGTTTCTAAAAGGATTCGTTCCAGCGGGATTTCCTGTACGGTTTCCTTTAACTTTTTGGCATTTTTAAAAGTCACAACACCTCCGACACCGATATAATATCCCATTTTTATAAATTCCTGTGCCATCTCCTTCGAATAAGAATAACAGTGGATGACTCCCGGAATTTCCTCCGCATATACAGATTTCATCACTTCCATGGTATCTGCTGCCGCATCCCTCGAATGAATGATCACAGGAAGTGATACTTCCCTCGCTAACTTCATCTGCTCAGCAAACCAGTATCGCTGCTGTTTTTGTATTTCCGGCTCCTTATCCCAGTAATAATCAAGCCCGATTTCTCCAACTGCAACCACTTTTTCTCTTTTGGTCTGCTCTTTCAGCCATGCAAATGTTTCCTCATTCAGACCACTGATATCACTTGGATGCACTCCGACTGCCGCATAAACAAATTCATACCGCTCTGACAGCGCAAGTGTTGTTTTGGTGGATTCGATCGATGCACCGACATTGATGATCGTTCCAACGCCACGTTCTGGCATGGATGTGATCAATTCCTCTCTGTCCTCTTCAAACCGTTCATCATCATAATGTGCATGTGTCTCAAATATCATAATTGTGTTTCTCCTTTTTTCTTATATGTCAATCATTTTTTCCTACAGGATACACTTTTATAATATCAATATATCATTAACACACGGTAACTGGCAAATTTAATGACCTTTTTCGATGATCTCTTTTTCATAATTTATTTTCTTAATTTAAATGAAAACTCAGTAGATCTTACCGTATGCTCAGAAGAAGCACCTATTGCATGTATCTTATCTAACACTGCATGTCTTCTTCCATTCATCTCATCTACTTTTCCGGATATATGATCAAGATCCTGTATCATTTGTTCCATAACATCATTCATATTTCCAAATGCCTCTATAGTATGTCCGGCACTTTCTACCTGTACTTTGACAGAATCGCCTGCCATAGCCACTTTTTCCACTGCATTCTTAGAACATTCCATTACTTCTTTTATCACAATCTGGATTTCTTTTGCAATTTCACCGGAATTGTCTGCAAGTTTGCGGATCTCCTCTGCAACAATGGAAAATCCTCTGCCATGCTCTCCTGCACGTGCTGCTTCAATCGATGCATTCAATGATAATAACTTCGTCTGTGATGCAATATCTTCAATATTATTTACAAAATCTGTGATCTGCTCTAATTTTGATCCCAGCATCTCTACCTGAAGTTCAACTTCGCCAGTTATATTTGCCGTATCTTTTGACTGCTGCATCATTATATTTACAGTGTTCATTCCACCCTCAATCTGCTGTTTCTGATGTTCAAGTCCTGTAATTGTTCCCTGTACCAGCTCCCGGACCGTTTTTATCTGCCCAGAGAGCTCCTCCATCTGTCCGCTGACACTCTCCACCATTTCATTGACTTTACCGCTTCTCTCCATGACACATTCCCCAGACTGCAATCGAATAGAACTGTGTGGCACAATTAAATCTGCATGATGTAGTTTTCTTTTTTTCGACATAAAAAACCTCCCATCTTTTTTATTTTTATCTTAAAAAGAAGAGAGGTTATATAAAATGTCTTTTTGTTAATTGAGTATCTTTTTTTTATTAAATCGAAATATTAATATTCTCTGTCATTCCCTGCCCTGTGGCAGATGCGCTTCCCGATGGATCACCGGTATAAGAAGCAGACATCCCCTGCGGCAATGCACCGGCAGCATCCGTCAATGTCAGATCTGTCTCTAACTCCGCATCCTGCTGTGCCTGCATCTTGATCTGTGCCTCTGTCATCTGCAGATTTGCAGATTCGGCAGACAGGCTCACGATCACGCCGGAATCAGGAGATATATCAGATGTGTTGTGGTTTTCCATCTGTGCTTTTATATATTTCATATCCGCTTCGCTGATCTTACTCTGCTCCTGACGTCTGTGATTATTGCGCTTCTGCCGTATTTCAACACGTTTTGCCTTTTCCTTTTGTACATTCTGTATTTCTTCAATCGCAATCTTTTCTTTCAACTCACGCTCTTTATTTGCAGCCCGGCGCCTGATCTCACCTTTTTTCTGCATATTATCCGCCCGGTTCTCGCGTTTATATTTATTGTTTTCGATCTCTTCCTGCTTTAAGTGGCGGACTTTTAACTGTGCGCACTCTACCATTCTTTTCGCATGCGCAACTGCTGCAGATATCTCCTTGCTGTCATATTCCCCGGTTGCTGCACACCGCTGCAAAGTGGCAAGTCTGCTCTTTGCCTTTGTCAGCGCATTTGCTGCGCCCTGCGGCTTCTTCGCACGCAAAAGCTGATTCGATACTTCCCTGTAATTATAATTTACTTTTTTCTTTGTGCTGCTTTTACTCTTTCCACAGACATAATCAATACGCGCACGTGCATCTTTATTCGCATTTTTAATGGTCAATGTTCCAGCCATTGCCATAGCTCCACTGGTGCTCCCAGCACTATTTACTGAAAATCCCATAGCTCATATTCCTCCCTGAAATCATGACAGGAATCCCAGAATACCTCTTTGCAGATAAATCGTGCATTCTGTAAACAAACATTATATGGATCAATTTAAACATGCCCGTCATGAAAATGAATCCGTTCATATATCTTTAACATCGGCAAAACTATGTAAAATGATTACCTTATCCATCTGTTTCTTTTACATAATATGACACATCCAAAGTGTTTCTGCGATATTGACCATGCAAAACATTCCAAGCACAACCATTGAAATCTTCTGAACCAGTACCGGAATTTCTTTTCTGATCTGCCCATACATCTGCCGGATACAAAAAAGACACGTTACCATCAGAATAAAATACAGATAAATATATGGTCTGTCTGCCGATGCATAGATTGTCGGAGAAAATCCCATGACAATGCCGGATGCCAGTCCCACACCAAGCATCACAAGTGTATAAAGATATATTTCCAGCTTCTCTCTCATCAGACAAAACAGTGCATAGGACATCCCCGCCACCGTCACGATCAAAAATAACACCGGAAGCCAGTTCACCGGATCTTTAAAATTCCACCCTGCTGTCTGTTCCGGTATAATAAATATTTTTTCATACCACGGATGCCCGGTGCGGATCAGTGCATATCCAAGAATACAAAATACAGGAACAGATGACAGCAATGTTTTTATCATATTTTTCGTTTTCAGTCCGACCAGTACTGCCAGTATAACCGAGACGATCAGAAAAATACTGTTAACCTGCGCAATAAAAATGCGTTCTATATTTACAACTCCCATATAAATCTTTTCCCAAATGGAAAAATGTGCAAATTCCGGCATACGCCCTTCGACTTCCTGCATGCTGCGGATACTATTTCCCGGACAGCACAAAATCGTAAAAAGTGAAATCAGATCAACGGCAAAATATCCGTAAATCCACAGACTCCCCGCTTTTTTTCTATGCCAGTTATAAAGTAACGCAAGAAAAATCATAACCAGTAAAATTGCTGCCACCTGTTCCTGACTGCTGCAAAAAATACAACAGATCACCCCTGCTGCGCCCTCATACCAGTGCAAAAACTTATTTTGTGCCAGTTTCTGTAAAATCAGGGCGATATATAAGATTCCAAAAAGCGGCCACAGATAGTTGACCGTCGTTGCGATCCAGCCAGCTGATACCATATCCGAAAATGGGTAAAGCAGCATAAACGCACAGACAAGCCATTTTAATATACTCTTAGATTCTTCCCTGTCTGAATCTTTATCTGACCAGCTTACATTTTCATCAATATATTCCGTGTAATTATTTAATAAGCGGTATAACAATACAGGAATCAGTGTATAAATAATAATATCCAGGATTTTCCACAGCCACGAAACCTGTACCAGTGGTATAAGAACAAATTCGATTGCCATTCTTGAAGACCATGTCGCATAGCGGTGCGCTAAAATTTCCCAGATACTTCTTCCATCCATCAGCGTCTGAAAATAGACAACATCATCACCGGCAGAAATTTTAATGACCAGATGCCAGATAAGTGCCACCATAAACACCAGCACAAATGGCAGGTTTCTTTGAAATATCCCCTGTATTTTTTTTCTCACTCTTTTGTTCCTCCCTGTGTGATACCGAAAAAGAGATAGCGCATACACTATCTCTTTTTCCCTCACAAATCCGGCACAACAGCACAGATTTATCACAACTGTCATGACAGATTTTTATTTTTCAATATGTTAGCAGATCTCTGCTCCACTCGGCATTGCTTTTTCCGGTGTCATCAGCGCAAGATTGCCCTCTGCATCCTCTGCGCATAATAACATTCCTTCCGATAAAACTCCGGCAAGTTTTGCTGGTTTTAAGTTTACAAGTACCATGACTTTTTTGCCGACCATCTCTTCCGGTGTGTAATATTTACGGATACCGGAAACAATCTGTTTTACCTGGCTTCCGACTTTTACCTGGGAGCATAATAATTTCTTTGACTTCGGCACTGCTTCACAGGAAATGATCTCTCCGACCTGGAACTGCATTTTCATAAAGTCATCATACTCGATCTCCGGTTTTGCCTCGATATCGATTGCTTCGCCTGCTTCCTCTGTTGTCTCTGGCAATTCACCAAGTACTCTCTGCTCTGCCTCAAATTCTGCTTTCTGTGCTTCACGGATCGCATCGATCTTTGGCATGATCTCTTTTGCATCAAGACGTGCAAAAAGGATTTCCGGTTTTTCTGTTACTTTATTTCCATTCTCATAAAGTCCGAATTTATCGAGATCATCATATTCACGCATACCTGTGCTAAGCTGCGCTAAGATACGGTCTGCTGTCTCCGGTAAAAAGCTCTTTAACAGACATGCTCCGATGGTGATGGATTCTACCAGATTGTAAAGAACTTCTGCCAGACGGTCTTTTGTTGCCTCGTCTTTTGCAAGTACCCATGGTGCTGTCTCATCGATATATTTATTGCAGCGGCGGAATAAGTTAAATACCTCTGTGATTGCATCTGCAACACGCAGGTTTTTCATTTTCTCTGCAACTTTATCCCTTGTAGATGTTACAACTGCCTTTAAATCTGCATCAACTTCCTCAGCCACACCTGTACTCTTTACTACACCGTCAAAATACTTGTTGCTCATGGAGATCGTACGGTTTACAAGGTTTCCAAGAATATTTGCAAGGTCAGAGTTGTAACGCTCAATGACAAGATCCCAGGTAATGATTCCGTCATTTTCAAACGGCATCTCGTGCAGTACAAAGTAACGTGTCGCATCCACACCGAATAAATCAGCCATATCATCTGCGTAGATCACATTTCCTTTGGATTTACTCATCTTCTCGCCACCCTGTAAAAGCCACGGATGTCCAAATACCTGTTTTGGCAGCGGCAGATCCAGTGCCATCAAAAAGATCGGCCAGTAGATCGTATGGAAACGGATGATATCTTTTCCGATCAGATGTAAGTCTGCAGGCCAGTTTTTGTTGAACAGCTCACTGGAATTGCCATCTGCGTCATATCCGATCTTTGTGATATAGTTTGTCAGCGCGTCAAGCCATACATATACGACATGTTTCGGATCGAAATCAACCGGAATACCCCAGGAAAATGAGGTTCTGGATACACAAAGATCCTGTAATCCCGGAAGCAGGAAGTTGTTCATCATCTCATTTTTTCTGGAAACCGGCTGGATAAATTCAGGATGCTCATTAATATAATCGATGAGCTTGTCAGCATATTTGCTCATTTTAAAGAAATATGCTTCCTCTTTTGCCGGCTGGACCTCACGTCCGCAGTCCGGGCATTTGCCGTCTACAAGCTGTGACTCTGTCCAGAAAGATTCACACGGAGTACAGTAAAGTCCCTCGTAGGAACCTTTGTAGATGTCACCTTTATCATATAATTTTTTGAAGATCTTTTTTACCTGTTTCTCATGATCTTCATCCGTTGTACGGACAAAATTATCATAAGAAGTGTTCATCAGATCCCAGATACGTTTTACTTCTCCGGCAACGTTGTCTACATATTCCTTCGGAGTGATACCAGCGTTCTCGGCTTTCTCCTGGATCTTCTGACCATGCTCGTCTGTTCCGGTCTGGAAGTAAACATCATAGCCTTCCTGACGGCGAAATCTTGCAATTGCATCTGCAAGTACGATCTCGTAGGTGTTTCCAATGTGTGGCTTGCCTGATGTGTAGGCAATCGCTGTTGTCATATAAAATTTCCCTTTGCTGCTCATGTGTATTTCCTTCTTTCTTAAATAATTTGCTTATGGATGCGGATTATAACAAAAAAGTCCCGTCCTCTAAAAAGAAGACGAGACGTTATCCCGTGGTACCACTCCCATTTACCGGCATAAAATGCCAGCCTCATTCTGATATCTCACGGACTGCCCGGATACATACTGCCCCGGTGCGCATCTGCTGTAATATCTCCCGCTGTAACAGGCGGACCTGTCGGGACTTATCTGTCGTTTTCTAAAACAGTTCAGTCCTGCCACTCCAAAGCCATCTTCCATCTATGTCCGCCCGTTTCCTCTCAGCCTCATTCCGGTTCGACCTTTCATTTTCTGTGATACAGGTTTTCTTATTTAAAGTACCTGACTCACATCACCTTTCCCGGAATTATAGAAACTTCTCTGTAAAGTTCCAACAGATGTACTCTCTTTTTCATGGTGTTTTATTTTTTTACGATTATTTTCAATCTAGCATGGAATGTGTAAAAAGTCAAGCGCCTGACCCTTTTTGTGCGATCACGCAATACCAGTTTACCCGCTCAAATTCCGGCATTGGAAACTATGCCGGGAAGCATTTTACTTCCATATTACGATATCAAAGTACCTTTAATTGATCCAGAAGAACATCTTTGGAGTTTTCTTAACCATGCCGATTACATCATATCCAATCTCTTTTACAGCATGAAGCGTACCTGGAGAGGAAAACCAGCTGTCAAAGAGAACATATTTCGCAGGGATTACCGCCTTTTTAGCAGTTTCCAAAAGCGAAAGCATGGCGGAGGTTCCTTTTTCCATGGACTGTTTCCTGCGTTTGTATCCAATGGTCCTTTTGTCTACATTTGCGGTTTGATTGATTTTGAGCAACTCAATGATATCAAAACCAGACGGTTTCATGCTATATTTGTGTCAGGTATTATTGGATTTCCAAGGTGCATAGGCACTTATTCAAGTGCGGAGTTTGAGTCACTAATATTTAGCAGAAAATAATTTATTTTTTTTATGGATTATTCCAATAAAGTATGCTATCTTTTAATCATCTATGGACAAACAAATGTTATAAAAGATCAATAATTTACAAAGGAAGGCAAACCATCATGGAAAAGATCAAAAAGCGTATAGCTAACTTAAAGGTTGCAGGAAAATTAAAAGTATATCGAATGACAGTGCTTGTTATGACATTATTTTTAGTGTTGGTGGCACTGATCTCGACATTAGTAATCCGTTCAAATATAGAGAAGATCACGGAGGTCTGGTCTCCGGCATTGGAATATCTGCAGGAATTGGAAACAATGACTGCGAAATACAGAATCAAACAGTATCAGCATCTGGTAGAATCAGATACCGCGGACATGAACTCCTGCGAAGAAGAAATTCAGAAGCTGGAGAGTCAGATTCAGGATACCGGTGCGAAGCTGGATGCAATCATGTCTGCAGACAGCGATGCTCAAAAAGGACGGGATGATTATGAAGTGGCAAGCGCTGCATGGGAAAAATATAGGACTGCTTCCGATGAAATTTTGAAGTTAAGCCGTGAGGGGAAACAGCAGGAGGCAGCGAAGCTGATGACCGGAGAGGTGTATGAAGAATATAAGTCTTTTACTGAGAAATTAACTTCATTGCGTGATGAGTTCCAGGTAGAATTAGATCGGGCAAAGACCATGGCCAATGTATGCACCATAATCATATTTGTTGTGATCGTGGCAGCGGGCCTGGCGATTGCTGTAGTGACGACACTGATTGGAAGCATCATTACCAATTCTATTACAGAGCCGGTAGAACAGATAGACGCAGCGGTTGCCAGTCTGCGTAAGGGTGAACTGTCTAACGTAGAAATGCTTACCTATGAGTCTGAGGATGAGTTTGGCGATACCATCAGGAATCTGAAAGAAGCCATGGGTATTCTGGCAGATTATGTCAGCGAGATCTCTGTGGAGGTAAAGGCAATCGCACAGGGTGACCTGACCAGAAATGGTGATGATATTACAGATTTCCTGGGAGATTTCTCGGAATTGAAGACATCACTGCTGTATATTCTGAAACGGTTTAACAGTACCCTGACCGAGATCAGCAATCTGGCAGAACAGGTATCATCGAATTCATCCGAGGTGGAAAATGCATCAAAATCCTTGGCGAACGGTGCAACAGAGCAGGCAGGAGTCATCGAGGAATTGAATGCCACCATTGACACTGTCGTGGATCTGGCTGCAGATACAGCGAAAGAAACGCAGAGCGCATCAGCACGTGTAAAAGCTTCTGCAAACAAAGCGAACGAAGAAAAAGAAAAAATGAATGAGCTGCTCACGGAAATGGAGCACATTACAGAAATCTCCAAAGAGATCGGTAATATTATCACCGATATCGAGACTATTGCATCCCAGACCAATCTGTTATCCCTGAATGCTTCCATAGAAGCTGCCAGAGCAGGAGAAGCAGGAAGAGGCTTTGCAGTGGTTGCGGATCAGATCGGCAAGCTGGCAGCAGACAGTGCAAAGTCTGCTGTAAATACGAGAGATCTGATCGATAAGACCTTAGTGGAAATTGAAAAGGGAAATACGATCACAAGAACAACAGCAGACGCATTCAATCAGATCATTGCAGATATGGAGTCCTTTGCAGAGCTTGCACAGAACACCATGGAGAAAGCCAACTCCCAGGCAGAGTCCTTGGAACAGATCGGTCAGGGAATTGAACAGCTGTCCGGTGTGGTACAGGGCAATGCGGCATCATCAGAAGAGAATACTGCGATCAGTATTAATCTGGCAGAGGGAGCAGCCAAGATGCATGACCGCGTGAATATCTTTAAGTTATTCTAGAAAAATGGCAGGGATAGGGTGAAGTTGTCAAAAGGAAGGTACTTGTTGTGATTAATGATATATTTAATGTGTTTGGAGAGCAGACAGCAGAAATCTTATTTGAGATTATTACAGAATGTACGGATGATTATCTGTATATATTTGATCTGCAGAATAATACCTTTGAGATTTCACAGTCAGCTGTGAAACGGTTTAATATGTCGAAAAATCTTCTGGCAGATGCTGCAAATGAAGTTATGAAGGTAGTGTATGAGGAAGACCGCAGGATGCTTACAAAGCATCTTGCGAATATATGCGAAGGAAGAGAAAAGGTACATAATCTTCATTACAGGTGGCTTGATAAAGAAGGTATGCCGGTCTGGATCAACTGCCGTGGTATTGTGATCAATGATCCGCAGGGAAAGGCAGAGTATCTGGTCGGATGTCTGAACGAGACCGGCAACAAGAGAAGAGCTGATAATGTCACAGGACTGCTTGGTGGTCCGGAATTCCTTACTTACCTGTGTTCACAAAAGGCACCTATTTCCAAGGGCTTTTTGATGCATGTAGGAATTGATGATTTCGGAGCGATCAATAGCTCCAGGGGAGCGGATTATGGTAATTATATCCTGAAAAGCGTAGCCGGCTGCATGAAGGATTGCCTTTCGGACAAGCAGAGAATTTACCATCTGGTAGCGGATCAGTATGTGATCGTGGATCTGGACGCTTCTTCCACGGAAGACGCTGTGGCACTGAAAGAAAAGATCACAGATAAACTTTATAATTTCATAGTAGCCGAAAATTATGAAGCTCTATTTTCCGTTTCTATTGGTGTTATAAATGCAGCAACATTTTGTGAAGGGACTGAAGAATGCCGTAAAAAATTTGAATTTGCTCTGAAACAGGCAAAAAGCATGGGGAAAAACGGATTCTATATTTTCGCCCAGGATGACTATGAGGTCTTTTTACGAAAAGGAAGAATCATAGCAGCACTTCGTAATGCTATTGTAAACAATTACGAAGGCTTTGAAGTCAATTATCAGCCGATTGTGGACTGCCAGTCGGAACAGATCATTGGAGCAGAGGCGCTGATGCGTTTTTCCATGATAACGGAAGAAGGACAGAAGCTTGTTTCACCGATGGAATTTATCCCATTGTTGGAAGAGACCGGATTGATTATTCCCGCCGGAAGATATATTTTGAACGAAGCCGCAGCAATGTGCTGTGAAATGCAGAAATATATTCCGGACTTCCGGATGAATGTAAATGTATCCTATGTTCAGATCCTGCAGGGCAATGTAGAGCGGGATATTCTGGATGTAATTCAAAAGTACACTTTAAAGCCGGAATGTTTATGCGTTGAAATGACAGAAAGCGGATTTATGGATATGACACCAGCATTCTGCAAATTCCGTAAGAGCTTGGACACGAACGGGATCCCCTTCGTGATCGATGATTTTGGAACAGGATATTCGAATCTTCATTGTATACGTGATATGAATCCGAGTTATGTGAAAATGGATAGGGATTTTACTGCCAAGGCGATGAACAGTGCCCGGGATTATGAATTATATAAAAATATCATCCCGATGGTACATAGCATTAACGTCAGGATATGCGCAGAAGGCATCGAGGAAAAGGAATGGCTCTTGAAAATGAAAGAAATGAAGGTTGATTATCTGCAGGGATATTATTTGGGCAGACCATGTGGAAAAGAACAGTTTCTACAACAATATGCCAGAGGCATCAACGTTAAGTAAAGAAGGTAAGGCAGACTCAGTTATGTGGGGCTGCCTTATTTTATGGCCTTATCAGAAAGATGAATTCATAACGGCTTCTTTCAGTTTTTCCAGGTCATTGGCATCAGGGTGAGACAATGCACAGTCAAAATTCTGGATCAATACATCCAGATTCTGCGGATGATCGGGAGCCTCCTTCATTTTCAGGTAGCGTTCCCGGACAGACTGCGGCATTCCGCCCTGACACATATACTCACCGACGATAACATTGCTGGCATCAATGAACTGCTTAACCTGACTCAGGATTTTCCGGAAATAAATATCACTGCCACCAAATATGGTTATAAAAATGGAGACCGTCCGGCAAATCTGTTTTTTATGCGCGTGTCTGCGCCTACACTGCTCCTGCCGACTATTTCTATACGGACGATAAAAATCTCTGTGATATTGGAAACTGGTCTGACACCTTAAAAGTTGTTGCACGGATCAGCGATAAAACATCAAAAATTACAGGAACCAAAGCAACCGCTGCATCCCTGTCCTTTAAATGGGCAGCCGTTTCCGGTGCATCCGGATATAAAGTTGTATATTATCCAAGTGGTCTTTCTGATCTTTCCAAGGAACTTACCACAAGTACAAATTCCTGTACGATTAAAAACTTAAAAGAAGATGGCTCTTATGCAATCTGCGTTTATGCCTTAAACAGCAATTCTGACTTTACAGTTGTTTCTAATACTTACACAGAAACCTATGCCACAACACTTCCAAAGAAAATACGTGATTTTAAAGTGACAACTGCTTATCCCGGAGATGCCAGCTTTGAATGGAAAGGCATTAATGGTGCCAAAGCATTTCAGTTGCAGATAACAAAAGTTTCTGATTCCAAAAAATTTAAAAAACCGATTGTAAACGAAACAAAATTTTACAGTTACCTTGGAACATATACCAATTCAAAAAAAATCAAAGCAGGCACTTTTTATTCAGCAAGAGTCCGTTCCTATGTCACACTTGCAGGCACTAAGCAAAAAGTTTACAGTCCATGGAGTACCGTCATTACTTTTGGCACCTCGCCTAAAAAGATTACTGCAAAACAGTCCGGCTCAGGAATAAAGATCAACTGGTCAAAAGTTTCCGGTGCTTCCGCATATGAAATATACGTTTCCACAAGCTACGATACGAAAACTTTTACGAAAGTAGACACCGTTAAAAGTAAAAACACCAGCTACACCCTGAAAAAATTTAAAAAGAAAAAGCTGAAAAAAAATACCATGTACTACATCAGTGTCAAGCCGGTCTGCAAAGTCGGAAAGAAAAATTGTTCCACAACTGTTTATGTATCCAATCCTACATCAGTATTTTATAGCAAATAAAAAGCTGACCATAAAATGATTGATTGTTAAAAATAAAACCGGATGTTTAAAAAATGCAAATCTCTTATATACATTTTTTAAGCATCCGGTTTTATGGTGATTATACACAAACTTTTTTCTAACACTTGCCGTTTCAACTTTCCCATGTTACTCTACATTTATCGCAATTCAAATTTCATTTCTGTGAAATTCATTTTCTGAATATCAGTCTTTTATGTCCCGGCAATTCGCCAGCTATTTCAGAAAAGTATTGTGAAAACCATTTTATTTTTTTATAATCAAAGGAGAATATGATATGGGGAAAAACACACGAAAAATCCATCATACAAAACGGGTTTTTGTACAAAAGAAATACCGGGATGCGTTATTCCGTAAAATTTTCAGTGAGCGTTCTGTCCTGCTTGAATTATATAACGCGCTGAACAACACTGGTTACTCAGACGAAAAGGAACTTACTGTTTACACCATTGATGATGTAATTTATCTTTGCTACAAAAATGATGTATCTTTCATCGTTCGTGGAACACTAAATCTGTATGAGCATCAGAGTACCTTAAATCCAAATATGCCGCTTCGCGGGTTGATTTATTTTGGTAAACAATATGAAAGTTACATCAAACAGCACAACTTAAATATATACGGGAAAAAACAGCTTAAAATACCTTCTCCTCAATTTGTTATTTTCTACAACGGAATAGCCCCTTTGGAAAATGATGCTGATTATACAGAGCTGCATCTTTCAGACGCATTTGAACTGACAAATAATTCAGATGATACAGCAAAACTCCCTTGCCTGGAATGTACCGCAAAAGTCTATAATATTAATTACGGACACAATAAAGAACTGATGCTTCGGTGCAGAACGTTAGAGGAATACTCTATTTTGATCAGCAGAATCTATTCAAAGATTTTGGAAGGAATTTCTTTAGAACAGGCAATTGATTTCACGGTACAGGATTGTATTCATGATAATATTCTCCGTGATTTCCTCATAAAACACAGATCGGAGGTAGTTGGAATGTTACTGGAAGAATTTGATATGGAAGAGTATATCAAAATGGAACGCAGGGACAGCTATGAAGATGGAAAATGCCAATATCGTATACACGTCATTCACACGATGTACCAAAAAAATATTCCTGCTGAAAGCTGCATCAACATGCTGGATGAGGATGCTGATTTTGTAAATCATATCTACCAGTTATGCCAGCTTCACCCTGATTGGAACGACAGCAACCTTTTTGATGCTGTAGAAAGCAATTAGACACATCATATCCTGAGTCAAGTCTCACTTTTTGTATTTTATAATAACATGATGTTGGGGCAGAACAGATCATTTCAGGTATCTGTTTTGCCCCTCCAGTTTAAAAATCAATTCCTATCATGTATTTTTTATTTTTTCGGCACTTACTCCACATTTTTCGTTGCGATCACATCTACACCTGTCCCTGCAACATCTTTCACAAGCACATCCCCGATGTGCACCGGAGCAGCAACCTCAACATTTTTCAATGCTTTGACACAGTCAAATATTTTTCCTTTCGGAATATCTTCTTTTGTCTTTACAGAAACCATTGCTTCGCTTCCGCCGGTGATCCTTACTGTAGAGGTAACGATTCTGGTTGGATTTGTCACTTCCTTCCTCGCATAGATATCACCGCGCTTACAGGTATTCCCTGTAACACTGACAACTTCACCGTTCTCCATTTTTACAGTCAGCGGACAGCCCATCGGACAACCGATACAGATTAAATTTTTCTCTTCCATTGATATACCTCCATTTTATTCCTGCTCGATCTTGACTGTGATCGTCTTTAGATCCGGGTACTGCAAAAGCTGCTCTTTTGCCAGTTTGATCTCTTCCATTTCTCCCGGTGCCACGACCGGACGTTTTCTGTGGATGACTCTCTCATCATCAAAATAAGCGCTGACATAGCAATTCTTGTATACACTACCCACGCGGAAACGAACCGTAAGCTGCTCATCCATACTGGCAACATTGATAGTTCCCGGAACTGTGTATCTGACTCCTTCGACCGGATTTAAAATAATATCGTTATCTCTTGCTGCTTCCACGCCATTTGCTTTTACATAAACTGCTGCATTTTTTCCGGCTGTCTTTGCCTCTTCAGATACAAAATCCACAAGATCATGTACATGCAGTACATTTCCGCAGGCAAACACACCCGGAATATTCGTTTCAAGACTCTCATTTACTTTTGGTCCTGATGTAACCGGGTTCATGTCAACCCCCATACCTTTGGAAATCTCATTTTCCGGGATCAGTCCAACAGAAAGTAAAAGTGTATCGCAGCTATATTCCTCCTCAGTTCCTGGGATCGGTTTTCCCTTGCTGTCAACCTCAGCCAACGTGATTCCCTCTACACGTTCTTTTCCCTTAATATCCACAACCGTGTGGCTTAACTTTAACGGGATTCCATAGTCATCTAAGCACTGTACGATATTACGTTTCAGCCCACCGGAATATGGCATTAATTCTGCCACAACCTTAACCTTTGCGCCCTCAAGTGTCATTCTTCTTGCCATGATCAGACCGATATCGCCGGAACCCAAAATGACAACTTCACGTCCAGGCATAAACCCTTCGATGTTTACCAGACGCTGTGCCGTTCCTGCAGAATAAATTCCTGCCGGGCGGTATCCCGGAATATTTAACGCTCCACGGGGTCTCTCGCGGCATCCCATTGCAAGAATAACTGCTTTTGCCTGAATTTCAAACAGACCATCTTCGCGGTTCATTGCAGTAACTACTTTTTCATGGCTGATATCCATGACCATGGTATTTAATTTATATTCAATTCCAAGTTCCTTTACCTGCGAGATAAATCTTCCCGCATATTCCGGACCTGTCAGTTCTTCCTTAAATGTATGCAGACCAAAACCATTGTGGATACACTGGTTTAAAATACCGCCTAATTCTTTGTCTCTCTCTAAAATCAATATGTCATCAATTCCGTTATTTTTTGCAGAAACAGCAGCCGCAAGCCCTGCCGGTCCACCTCCGATGATTACGATATCATATGTTTTCATGCTCTGGCTCCTCCCTCTTACAATCTGTCCTTGTTGGTTCCGACAATAATTTTTGAATTTCCGCCTGATTTTGTGATCTCAGACTGACTCACACCGCGCTCTCTTGCTAAGATCTCCATTGTTCTCGGCGAGCAGAATCCCGCCTGACAGCGTCCCATTCCGGCTCTTGTGCGGCGTTTGACACCATCTAGTGATTTTGCACCGAGCGGGCGTCTGATGGCATCGATAATTTCTCCCTCGGTGATCATCTCACAGCGGCAGATAATATTGCCATACTCCGGTTTTTCCTTTATTAAGGCCACTCTTTCTTCTTTGCTTAAAGTATTTGGATTTAAGATGCCTTTGCGCGTTGCGATAAAATCTTTCTTTTCTTCCAAATGCATTTTTTCTTTTAACAGACCTGCAACCATTTCTCCGATCGCCGGACTGCTCGTAAGCCCAGGTGACTCGATTCCGGCACAGTCGATAAAGCCTTTTGCATCTTCTGCCTCTTCAATGATAAACTCATGACCATCTTCATGTGCACGAAGTCCGGCAAAAGAAGTGATAACCTGACGCATCGGAATATTTTTTACATTCAGATTCGCCCCGGCGATAACCTGATCTAAGCCTTCTCTTGTCGTGTTCGTTCCTTCTTTGTCCTCAATATCAATCGCAGTAGGTCCTAATAACAGGTTTCCATGTACCGTCGGCGTGATCAGAATACCTTTTCCATATTTACCTGGAAGTGCAAAGATCGTGTGGCTCACATGGTTTCCGGCACTCTTGTCAAGCAGGCAGTAATCGCCGCGTCTTGGTGTAATATGGATTTTCTTTTCACTGACCATATTGTGAAATTTATCCGCATAAACACCTGCCGCATTGACGACATATTTTGTTTCAAACACGCCCTGATTCGTATGGACCTCCCAGATCTCTCCTGTTTTTTTCAGATCTGTTACTTCCGTATCAAACTTAAATTCCACACCGTTTGCATTTGCATTCTCAGCCAGTGCTATATTTAAATGAAATGGGCAGACAATCCCAGCACTCGGCGCATATAAAGCCGCATAGATATCATCCGCAAGATTTGGCTCCATTTCATGTACTTCCTCTTTCGATAAAATGCGCAGTCCCGGCACACCGTTTGCCACACCGCGGTCATAAAGCGCCTTCAGATTTGGCATATCCTCCTCGTCCTTGCAGACAACCAGAGAACCTATCCGCTTAAACGGAAAATCAAGATCTTTGGAAAGCTGCTCCATCAAGGCATTTCCCCGTACATTTAATTTTGCCATCAAGGAACCTTCTTTTGCATCATATCCCGCATGTACGATTGCACTGTTTGCCTTGGATGTGCCGCAGCAGACATCTTCCTCTTTCTCTATCACACATACTTTTGCATTATAACGCGACAATTCTCTCGCCGCTGCTGCGCCGGATACACCGGCTCCGATGATAATTACGTCATACATTTTCCATCTCTCCTTTTTTACTTTGTTCTTCTGGTATCTAACCCGGAGGGCTTTTTCATTCATAAGATGTAATCTCCTATGAATAAAAAAGCCTGACAAGTAAGCGCACCCATGCTGTTGCGATTATCCTGTCAGGCTCTCTTCTCTCTTGCCCCTCAACAATAGATTGCAGGTTCCACATGCACATCTACTGTCATAAATATAAAATTGTCATATAAAGTTACTTATCGCATGACAAACATACGGTCTACCATGGAATTGCTCCATATAGCAGTACTGCAGCAATTGCTCCGATCACCGGTCCCACCAGCGGAACAACTGCATATCCCCAGTTGGATGTTCCTTTTCCCTTAATCGGAAGAACGGCATGTGCAAGACGCGGTCCGATATCTCTTGCCGGATTGATCGCATATCCGGTCAGTCCACCAAGTGACATACCGATCGATACAATGATTCCAAATACAAGAAACTTTCCAAGTCCATCGGTAAGTCCCGGCACATTCGCCATACCTTTGATCGCAAATACAAGGATAAACGTTCCAACTGCCTCACTGAAAATATTCTGTCCCATGTTCGGAATAGAAGGCGCTGTACAGAACACTCCAAGTTTTGTCGCCTGATCCTCTGTTGCATCAAACTGTCCTTTAAACAAAAGATATACGATCACCGCTCCAACAAACGCTCCTGCAAACTGTGCAATGATATATCCCGGAACCATTGCCCAGTCAAAACTTCCGTCAACTGCAAGTGCTAACGTCAGCGCCGGATTAAACGATGCTCCCGATGCTGCTCCGAAAATAAATGCCGGCAGCATAACCGCAAGTCCCCATGCAAATGTGATCTGGACAGTTCCTCCACCCTTCATGCCAGATTTGTTGAGATTTACGTTTGCAACAACTCCATCACCTAAGATGATCAGAATCATAGTTCCCAAAAACTCTGCTATATATGGTAACATACTATCCCCCCTTATTCAATTAACTTTACCAATACATTACAATCTTTACCTTCCCTATACAAAACCTTCTTTTTAATCTTCCTTTGCCCAGCCGTATGCATATTTGACTGCTTTGTTCCAGCCTTTGATCATTTCTTCTCTCTTTGCGGCATCGATCTGCGGCTCAAATGTCTTGTCGATTGCCCAGTTTTTAATAACATCCTCTTTACTTGACCAGTAACCGACTGCCAGACCAGCAAGATATGCAGCGCCCATCGCTGTTGTCTCTACACATTGCGGACGATTTACCGGCGCATCAATAATGTTCGCCTGTGTCTGCATCAGGAAATCATTAGCACTTGCTCCACCGTCAACTTTCAAAGCGGTAAGATCAATTCCGGAATCTGCTTTCATGGCAACCAGAACATCATTCACCTGATATGCCAGAGATTCCAATGTTGCACGGATAATGTGATATTTATTGACGCCACGGGTAATACCTACGATCGTACCTCTTGCATACTGATCCCAGTGAGGTGCACCAAGACCGGTAAATGCCGGAACTACATAACAGCCGTTCGTATCTTTTACTTTCTTTGCCATGTATTCAGAATCAGGTGCAGAATCAATGACTCTTAATTCATCTCTTAACCACTGGATCGCAGCCCCCGCCACGAAAATAGAGCCTTCCAGTGCGTAATTAACTTTTCCATCCAGTCCCCATGCAATCGTAGTTACCAGACCATTCTTGGAAAATACCGGTTTTTCGCCTGTGTTCATTAAAAGGAAACATCCGGTTCCATATGTATTCTTTGCCTCTCCTGCGTTAAAACAGGTCTGACCAAACAATGCTGACTGCTGGTCTCCGGCAGCACCTGCGATCGGGATCGGTCCACCAAGGTAAGAAGGATCTGCCTCCCCGTAAATACAGCTTGACGGTTTCGGCTCCGGCAGCATACATTTTGGAATATTTAACTCTGCTAAAATCTCATCATCCCACTGAAGAGTGTTGATATTAAATAACATTGTTCTGGATGCATTGGAATAATCGGTCACATGAACAGCGCCTTTTGTCAGTTTCCAGATCAGCCAGGTTTCTACCGTTCCGAATAATAATTCACCTTTTTCGGCTCTCTCTCTTGCACCCGGTACATTGTCAAGCAGCCATTTTACCTTCGTGCCTGAAAAATATGCATCAATGACAAGACCTGTTTTTTCCCTGAATTTATCGGTAAGTCCTTTTTCTTTTAAGGTATCGCAATATTCTGAAGTTCTGCGGCACTGCCATACGATCGCATGATGGATCGGCTCTCCTGTTTCCTTATCCCAGACGATCGTTGTCTCTCTCTGGTTGGTAATACCGATTGCTGCAATATCCTCTGCTGTCGCATTGATCATGTTCATCGCCTCAACTGCAACACCGAGCATACTTGCCCAGATTTCATCTGCATCATGTTCCACCCAGCCCGGCTGTGGGAAGTACTGTGTAAATTCCCTCTGTGCCACGCTGCACATCTCACCTTTCTCGTTGAACAGGATACATCTGTTGCTTGTGGTTCCAGCATCCAGTGCCATTACATATTTTGCCATACTTTTTCCTCCTCTTTCTTTTGGCTTTATTTAATATTTAAACTGCTCCCCCCAGAGCATTATAAATATTCGTAAAATTGATTGTTCTTTTTTTCTATTGAAATATATTATTTTTTACCTTACATATTCCAGACTTTATGGTTTGTGGATGATACCGCCATCGCACCCGCTGACAATGCTCCCATCACGTCTTCTTTATCTGTGATCAGCCCTCCCGCAATAATGGGTACTTTTACCGAATGACTGATCTGTGCAATGATCTTTGGCATTACTCCCGGAAGCACCTCGATAAAATCTGGTTTTATCATGTGCTGTTGCTGCCTGATATTTTCAAATGCCATCGAATCCAGTAAAAATACACGAAGTACTGTATACATAGACATTTCTTTTGCTTTTTTGATCAGTGACGGCTTCGTGGAAATAATTCCATCCGCTTCGGTCTGTTCTTTAATAAATTCAACTGCAATCTCCTTTGGACTTAAACCACTGATGAGATCCATATGCACCATTGCAATCTTACCTGCATCCCTGATCGTCTTTACAATTGATCCAATAGAACAGACATCTCCAAATAAAATAAATATGACTCTGATATCATCATGCTTACAGCATTCTGTCACATCTTCCATATTTTTTACCGCTGCAATGATGGGATTATCCGCTACTGCTTCATAAAAATTCTGATTCATGCTTTCCCCTTCCCAGACACCTTTTTCCTAATTCATATGTATACAACTAATGATCACCTCATGACGTTTTTACATTGCAGTTTTAATATAACATAAAAAAGAGCGACAATACCAACGGCTTCATCGGCCGTTCTATTCGCTCTCCTGTCATAGCTCTCTTATTGAACTGACTGCATCATATCATAATGCACAATGTAACGCAATACTTTCTTGATACTTTTTATCATTTTTGTTTGTGTTTTACAGTTTTTTCTATATATTATTGTATATAATACACAATTTTATTTCATTTTCTTATATATCTTTGTTATATTTTTATCAATGTATCATATTTCGTTTCATTCCATCTGAAAATCATCCAAAGCAGACTTCTTCCCTGTCATTTTCCCCCGTGTGTCAGGATGCCCCGCCCAGACTTTCTAACTTTTCCTCACATTCCTGCGCCATGCGTGCTCCCATGCCTAAATCCATACCAAAGATTCCATATTCGTCTCCTGCTGAAAGTCCGACGATCTTAATGTCTCCATCCTTATTATCCTGAAATAGCAACGTAATACAGGTAGAATTGCCCGGTATCACATTGTATCTCTGATAGATTCTGACCGTAACATCCATTTCCTTGGACGTCATGCTGTATTCATCCCGGAAATCTAATTTATGCTTTCCTTCTTTCAACAGCATATCTGTATTTTGGATCACATCCTTCAAATTACCATGAACTACCTTCTCAAATACAGCCATATGACACGCCTCCCCCACAATGTTTTTCCTGCGCAGCTACTATTTAAAACTGATTTATAACAATTTTACATCATTGATTTTGTAACGTCAATTACGCCGCCAGCACTTCAAGCACCGCCTCCGCCAGCTTTTTATGACCTTCCTCATTCAGATGTTCCCTGTCCTCCTTACTCGGCTCAGCCACATCGGATGCTGCAAGGAAATCACAGCCATATTTTTCTGCCACTTTCTGATAAACTGCTTTCAACCCCTTCGATACCTCCACGGACTTTTCATTAAACTCAGGATCATACCCCTGCTCCCAGACACCTTCCCCAAGCTGTATCGGAGAGATCAGTAAGATCCTGATATTCTTATCTGCCTTGCGGATCTGCTCCACCAGACGCTCCACGCCAAGACCGATCACCTCCGCAGAAGCATTGTAAAATGTCTTGCAGTCATTCGTTCCAAGCATTAAAACAACGCGATCCACCGGCGCATGGCTCTCCAAAAGAGTCGGCAAAAACGCTGCACCTTTTCTGCCCTCGCGCAGCTCATCCTCAAAAACTGTCGTCCTGCCGCACAGTCCTTCCTCAATGATGCGGCAGCCTTTTCCATATAACTGCTGTTCGATCAGCCCTGTCCATCTTGTATCTCTGCCGTAGCGGTTTTTCGTTCCCGGTATCAATCCATAAGTATTGGAATCTCCAAAGCATAATATTTCTTTCATAGCTGGTCTCCCTTCTATCTGAACTATTTTGTATCTTCATTATCTTATTTCCCACTATGTTAATATGAATACTATGTTTTGTCAACAAAAAAATATGGTGACAGAAAACCCTGTCCTTAACAGTGACAGAAAACCCTGTCCTTAACAGTGACAGAAAACCCTGTCCTTAACAGGACAGGGTTACAAATCCAATATTTATAAGGCAGATCAATGCAAGCAGTGTCACCGCCAGCTTTCCACCTGTCTGCTTTAATTTTTCTTCCACAGCATCTTCCATACGGTAAATACAAAACATTGTCACAAACAGCAATATAAAATACAGGGTAATATAAACACGCTCACCGGAAACATAGATCGTCGCCATAAATCCAAGGATCATGCCTGCACCAAATCCGCATCCCAACATAAGAAGCGCGTAAATATACTCTATCGGCTGCTCTCCCAGAATAATCCACAATGCATAAAGCATCGCCGCCACTGTGACTGCAAGATACACCATCGGAAGCCAGGTAGAAAGCGTGCCCCAGCTCCATTCTGTGATCTCCTGCGGCATGACAAACAGACCTGATAATCCCGGATAAGCAGTACGCATTGCCGTCTGCCCGAATAAAATCAAGACCGGTAACGCAGAAATAATGGTCTTTTTATAGTCATCCGTTTTTACATAGACAAGCATTGCAAGCACCAATGCAACTGTCAGAAATACGGCATCGCAGTTTGCTATAAACACACGCTCAATACTGAGCAGACCAAGATATAATTTATCTCCAAATCCATATGTCTCAAAAATTGGAAGGTCTGCAATGCTGACAGCATTTCTTCCGGCATTTCCCGGACAGAGCAGGATTGAGATCAGTGTTATGATATTAACAAGTACCATTCCTGCCAGATACAGATTATTGCTGTGTATTACTTTTTTATCCGTCAGTGTGCTTCCAGCAGAATCCTGCACCAAAGGCATCTTTTTAGATTTCCCACAAATCAGATAAATGCCATACAATATAAAAACCACAAACAGGATCACCGCTACCTGCTCATGACTGCTTGCGATCACACAGACAAGTACCCCTGCAATGCCTTCCACAATATTGATTTTCTTATGTACCAGCATTTTTTTCAGCAGAAATCCAACAAAGAACATTCCCCAGACCGGCCAGAAATAATTTACCGTTGTGGTAATCCAGCCTGCCGTTCCCATATCATGAAACGGATATAAAAGAACCGCCGCTGCCGCACACCAGTCCATCAGTTTTCCGCCATCAAATATTTTTGAGATTAATACCGGAAACGAAATAAAAAGCGTCAGATCAATGAGTCTCCACAAAATTGGATACTTTATGATCCAGACAAGAAGAAACTCTATCACAAACCGGGATGTCCACGTCTCATAACGCTGTATCAGATAATCCCACAATCCAAGCTCTGACGTTGCCTGCGAAAAAAATACATCATCTCCCGCCATCGGGCGGATCCTCAGATGATAAATAATCCCCACAAAAGCCACAATGAAAAAAGGCATTAACTGACGCAGATCTGCCCGGGCTTTATTCTGATTTTCCACGCATCCGGCTCCTATTCCTCAAATATATCGTCCATTTTTGTTCCGCAGCTACTGCAGAATGCTGCTCCCTGTGGCATTTTGGCACCACATTTCGGACATTCCACGGCTCCCTGAAGTTTAAATACTTCTGCGCGCATGCGCTCAATCTCTCCAAGTGCCTCCGTGATCAGGAAAAAGTGCCCTGTTCCGGTGTCTTTTCTTCGCCTTCTGCGCTCTCTTCATCCTTGTGTTTCTCATAATATGCTTTTCCAAGTTCCGCATACTGTTTTTCCACAAAATCTTCTTTGGATCTGATATCCATCTTTAACTTTGCGATCCCGGATACATCCTTCGCTTTCTGACCAACATCCTTACCTGCACTCACGATTGTCTCGCTTAACTTATCAAAAAATTCCATACTGTGTTACCTCCCTGAATTGATTTCCTGATTGTTTCTATACTACGCAGTACCTGTTTTGGCACTGCTCATTGCTTACGCACATTATACTCTTTTCCTAATATATCTTCAATAAATAAGGTCTTAACTTTATATAAAATGGGGTTAATCGCTGCTGATTACACAGTACGATTGATATGAGCTGCCCGTTCAAATGTTGTGTCGCAGGCTTATGAGTGGCATCCCTCGCAAAGCCGGAGTAATTTTTGTTCCGTTGTACGAAAATAAGGCAATCTAAATGTACCTGATGTAGGTTTTCTCGGAGTGACGTGACCGGCAGACCAAGATTTTCTAATTTTCTCCCAAAGTCACCAATATCTGCTCCGGCTTTTGTCAATGAATGTTTCGTTAAAAAAATATTACCTTATGCAGTCCATACTTTTTTTACCAGACAATCTAATAATATCAGTATGATTGCGCACAAAATTATATATGTGGAATTTAATGGTGTTATACAACCGATGATTACCATTATACTTGATATAAATAACACTGCATTATGTATTTTCTTATGTCTTGAACAATCAATCTTTTTCCATATATAGCATGCAATAAGATATACTATAATTAAAATTATGATTCTATCCATTATTTCACTCCTGAATACATATCTTCTTTACGTCTAATACTGGTATATTTAATTCCTCATTGTAACACTTATGCAATCTATTTTTTATTTCTTCACATTTCAATGTAGGATTTATGCTTTTTGCCAATGCAATTGTTCCTGTAACATATGCTACTGAAATAGACACACCTTCGGAATAAGTATATGTGTCCTCCGGCATTAAACAATATACTTTCTCCGCCGGAGCATATATATCAATTTTTTCTCCATATCCGGAAAACTCATATATTTTACCATTTATCCCCAAACCTCCTACACATATAACATTGGGTAACTCAAAACAACCTGGATACACATGTTGTACATCTACATTAGAACTATTTTTCCCACCTGAGCAAACAAAAATTACATCTGAACATTCTTTCATTATTGTATATAATTTTTCACTATATACTTCCATATCCCAACTACAATTAAAAAGACGAATTCCCTTATTATATCCATATTTAATTGCATTAACCACATCATCAACTTGATTATTAGAAATTTCTTGATCGTTATGATATATTACACTTTGTAAATCAGAAGATGTAATATCTATACCACTATCTATAATTCCCACAATAATGGTTTCATTTCCATATGTTTCCTTCCAAACATCTTCTATATGTATTTTATTTTTTCAATATTCAGTCTGTTCGCATCCTGCAGTCTGTATAAATAATGAAGCAAAAATTATATTTGCATCCTTTCGCTGGTGTTCCATCTGCTAATGCTTGTTTACTTCCTTTTGATGTTTTAGCCCATTTAAACGATGGTAGTGTTCCTAGCATATTATAATACGTTATACTTTTTGAATTTGTACTATAGGCAAAACCTCCACTCCATGCAACACCAATTGTGTCTGTATAACTCCAAGGATAATAACACTTTAGCCAATTAAATGATTCTGTAACTTTATATTTAGAATTTTTTCGCTTTCCATCTTTATATGTTGATTGATTGAATACTGTTTGTGAAAAACTTAGTTTTGAAGTAGCAATTGATGAGAGCGATTTAATTTTTTAAACTGTCAAAACAGAATTATACTCTTTTCCCTGTATTTCTTCAATAAACACCTTTTTCATCTTATACATTATCTTTCTTATCTCGTACAGATATATATCAGATATCCTGCATAACATGCAAGCAGCACCACACCTTCTTTTTTCTCTATATGAAGCCTGCTCCATGCAAACACCCATACAAGAATGCTTACCAGCACCAGAAGTATACTGTCCACCACATTTTCCATAATAAACGCTACCGGACTTATCGCTGCTGTCACTCCCAGAATAAACAGAATATTAAAAATATTTGATCCGATCACATTTCCAAATGCCATATCAACTTCATTTTTTCTTGCAGCTACCACAGAGGTGACGAATTCCGGCAGGCTGGTTCCCATTGCAACGATCGTAAGTCCAATCAGATTCTGGCTTAACCCGGCTTTTACGGCAATCGCTGACGCACCATCTACAACAAAATCCCCGCCAAATTTAATAGCCACTGCACCACCCACAATATATAATGCACATTTCCATGCAGGATAAATTTTATATTCACCGGAAGGATCTTCTGCTTCTGCCGATGCCGCATGCGCTTTTAATGCTGACCGTACCATCCATACCAAAAATCCAATAAAAAGAAGTAACAATATCACACCATCTGTTCTTCCTATCTCCATGCCGGAAATTCCCAGAACAAACAAAAGCACCGCGCACAGAACAGAAACTGGTATTTCTTTTTTTAATGTATCTTTCTGTACGATCAACGGTGCAAATAATGCACATGCCCCGCATACAAACATTAAATTAAAAAGGTTAGAACCTATCACATTGCTGACTGCCAATGCATTGTTACCGGCAACGGAAGCTGTTACACTGACAGCAAGTTCCGGCAGGCTCGTCCCCATTGCAACGATCGTGAGTCCGACAATCATAGACGGAATCCGCAGCGCCCTTGCAACGGAAGAACTTCCCTCAACAAAAAAATCTGCACCTTTGATCAATAAAACAAATCCCACCATCAATAAAGCTATTGACTGCATCATCGCCACCATACACATTTCCTCCTTCGTTTTTCCTGTTATTTATATCCTGTTATTTATAAAATTCCCAGATGTGTCAAAAGGATTCTGACACCGAGCAATACTAAGATCAGTCCGCCGGCAAACTCTGCTTTCTTTTCGTACTTGTTTCCGAAAAAGTTTCCAACATAAACCCCGCCAATCGAGATACAAAAGGTGGTGATTCCAATGATCGTGATTGCCTCCACGATCGGATAGTCCAGAAATGCAAATGTGATCCCGACTGCAAGTGCATCAATACTTGTCGCAACTGCAAGCACAAACATCTCTTTGAGATCGAGTGGCGCATCCAGTTCTTTTACCTCATCCTCTTCCTGATCCGGTTTTATGGATTCGATGATCATTTTACCACCGATCACTCCAAGAAGTATAAATGCGATCCAATGGTCAATGCTTGTGATATATTTTTCAAACTGACTTCCCAAAAGCCATCCGATAAGAGGCATCAATGCCTGAAAACCTCCAAAAAATAATCCGATCACAAGTGCCTGTTTCTTGTTGACCTTACGCATCCCAAGTCCTTTGCAGATCGACACTGCAAATGCATCCATGGACAGCCCGACGCCCATCAGGAACAATTCAATAAAAATAGCCATCTTTTTTTACCCGCTTTCTTTTTGTATCAGACATTTTCCGTGATGTTTCCTCAGTTATTTTGTACTGTATGCGTCATTCCTGCAGTGATTTCCAATTTCTGACATACTTTAAATGATAATATTTCTCAAATAAATATGACAAAAAAAGAGACTCCACGTATATTCCTGTACCGGATATCCTCGCAGATATCCCTACAAAAATATACATGAGTCTCATTCTTTAAGATTTGCCAGGTTCTTTTCGTGTGTGCCCACCAAAAGAAACCGGTATGTTGACAAACCACGCGATCACGCGAACTACTCCCTCACGGTTTCACAGACTGCTTTCCTTCAAAACAGCCTGTGCTCATCATAAGTTTTTCACTTATGCCAAACGCTGTTTTCACATCATATCTTATACACCATGATTTGTCAATGAATGTTTCGTTAAAAAAACATTACACCGCTGCAAGCGCGATTCCAAGGAACACATAAAACAACAGCAGTGCAAGAAGTGACAGCAATCCTGTCTGCACCCAGTGCGCGAGGAAATCATTGTGCGCACGCTCCATGATCCTGCCGGTGCTCTCCGCATAGATCATCTTTCCAACATAATCATTTTGCGGAAACACTTCTGCAAAGGTGTCCGGACCGCTCCCTTTTAAGATATAATGTTTTAACATTGGGAGTATCCTTGACCAGATGTAAAGGCGGCCGCTTCCTAAATATTCCAGTCCGTGTAAATTAGCATGCGGTATTTCCACCATCTCATCCGCTTTTCCCCATTCTGTCTCATAATAATATCCCGCAGCAAGTTTTGAAAATTCCAGTGTATAATCATCCAGCCAAAATATTAATTCTTCTTTTGCATCCATCTGTATGGCATTTGCTATCCTCCCCCCAATGCGTTTTTGATGCACTGAGGGGATTAGTTTTTCCCAGGCAGTCATCCTCCGTATCGTCATCTTCGTAGTCTACATCAGAAAATGCCACCAATTCCTCGTTTTCGTCCTCGTCGTAGTCTACATCAGAAAATGCCACCAATTCCTCGTTTTCGTCCTCGTCGTCTGTATTATCAGAAGCAACAGAAGCGATTTCCGGGTATTCGATTTCATCGTCCTGCACACCAAACAGAACCACATGAGCGTTGACTCCGTCCCAGATAACCTTACGCACGATGGTGCGGATGGCTGCTCGTTTCTGCTCTATGGTCATTTCATCAATGCCATCCTTAAAGACAGTCAGCAGCTGACGCATCAAGTCAAACTCAATATCGCTGAGAGCATGCTGTGTGGTCAGACCCTCCAGCTCCTGAATACGTTTTTCAAGGGACTGGTATTCCTCGTTCAACTGCTCAATTCGTTTGGTTACATGCGCCTTGGCAGGGCTGTCGCCCATATCTACAAGGGCGTCTACCAGAGAATTGATTTTCTTCTCGGTTTCTGCCTTTTCCTTTCTCATTTCATCAAGTCGCTGCTCATAGTCCATGCGATTGCCGGTATAGAATCTACGGCTCTGTTCCAACTGTGCAATGAAAGTATCCTTATCCTCCGCAAGCATTTTAATCTGCTCGACCACAGCCATATCCAATGTATTGCCATTGGCATTCTTGCTGTTGCATACAGACCTCTGACTGCGTTCCTTCATTTTGCATACATAGGTATAAATTACTTTTCCATCCGCAGTTTTGCGCTTGCTCATTTTCGGATACATACGCTCACCGCAGCTACAGAATAGCAAGCCAGTCAGAAGCGCTTCATTACTGCGTGGCTTCCTAAAGGATTTGGATTTATTGCGTTCCAAAGATTCTTGAATCTGTACCCACACTTTACCCGGAATCAGCCCCGGATGCTTGCCAACAGATACAATCCATTCACTTGCAGGAAGGTACTTTGTTGCTCTGCCTTTTTCCTGATCGGTACGGTTGTAAGCCATAATACCATGCTTGTTGTCAAAGGCATCTTTGTCTGAAAACAAGTCCGTATCATGCTGAGTAAAGAATTGATAGGCATCTTCATCCGCAATGCTGCGGAAGAAATCGTCTTAAATGAATTGATATATTGTTAAAAATGAAGGCCATCACGGTTCTCTATTTGAGAACCAGTGATGGTCTTTATCTTAATGCGAATTTAATGCCATAACCGGCACGCTAATACCCATTTTATGGTTGAAATGCAATAATACAATTAAGAAAACGAACGTTGGAGGTGTTGAGATGGGGAAACTGGAACGTAAATTATCCTCCTCACAGATGATCATTCTTGGTTTTGCCGCTGTCATATTGTTGGGTGCGCTGCTTCTGATGTTGCCGGTATCCAGTAAAGGTGGAGAGATTACACCGTTTCTGGATTGTCTGCTGACATCGACTTCGGCGGTTTGTGTGACCGGACTTGTGGTTTATGATACGGCGGCACATTGGACAGTGTTTGGGCAGGCAATCATTATTGTGTTAATTCAAATCGGCGGCATGGGCGTTATCACAGTAGCTGCTGCGATTACAATGGCAGCAGGAAAGAAAATCTCCTTGATGCAAAGAAGCACAATGCAGGATGCAATTTCCGCACCGCAGGTTGGCGGCATTGTCCGATTCACTGGTTTCATCTTGAAAGGCATCGTAATTATTGAGCTTTTGGGCGCAGCGATCATGGCTCCTGTGTTCATCAGGGATTACGGATTTGGCGAAGGTCTTTGGATGGCAGTATTTCACTCTATCTCAGCCTTCTGTAATGCCGGTTTTGACATTGTAAATGATGGTATTCTGTTTAATTCTTTGATGGGATATGCTGCAAATCCAATTATCAATCTGGCAATCATGCTACTGATTATCATCGGCGGACTTGGATTTTTGACTTGGAGAGATATTTGCACCAACGGCATCCACATAAAGCGATACCGTATGCAAAGCAAAGTTATCCTTACTGTTACCTCAGGATTGATACTGATTCCAACGGTCTACTTCTTCTTTTTCGAACTGGCACATCTTCCGTTTGCAGAACGCTTTTGGGGAGCCTTGTTCCAAGCTGTTACGCCGAGAACAGCAGGCTTTAACACCGTGGACTTGAATGCAATGAGCGAAACTGGACAGATGATTACATCATTGTTGATGATCATCGGCGGTGCGCCCGGTTCTACGGCAGGAGGTATGAAAGTTACTACCTTTGCAGTAATGATATCTGTCGCAGCGGCAGTCTTTCAAAAACGTCAGAATGGTTGTTTCTTCGGGCGACGCATCGATGATGATACCGTAAAAAATGCGGCAACGGTGTTCTTTATGTATATTTCGTTATTTCTTCTTGGTGGCATAGCAATCAGTAAACTGGAAAATCTTCCACTTGTAACTTGCCTGTATGAAAGTGCATCGGCGGTTGGCACAGTCGGTTTGACACTGGGTATCACACCGGAACTTGGGGCTATAAGCAAACTGATTCTGATTGCACAGATGTATATCGGCCGAGTTGGTGGGCTGACGCTGATTTTCGCTACACTGCCGGCAACAAAAAACACATTATCAAAACTCCCTGTCGAGAAAATCTCGGTAGGTTAAGAACAAGGAGGTTCTGTTATGAAATCGATATTATTGATTGGTCTTGGACGATTTGGCAAGTTTATTGCTATGAAGCTGCACACTATGGGACATCAGGTTATGGCAGTAGATACCAGTGAGGAACGTGTAAATGCACTGCTTCCTTATGTTACCAATGCACAGATTGGGGACAGCACCAATGAAGAATTCCTCGCTTCTCTGGGTATTGGCAATTATGATTCCTGTATTGTTGCCATTGGAGATAACTTCCAAAACTCTTTGGAAACCGCTTATCTGCTGAAAGAATTGGGTGCTAAAAAGGTTATTGCCCGTGCATCTCGTGAGATACAGGAAAAGTTTCTGCTACGTAATGGCGCAGATGAAGTGGTCTACCCTGAAAAGCAGTTGGCTGCATGGACAGCAGTCCGTTGTTCCTCTGAGAATATCTTGGAGTACATTGAACTGGATAACGAATACGCTATTTTCGAATTGGAAATCCCACTTGTGTGGAACGGAAAAACCATTGTACAGTTAGACATTCGTAAAAAGTTTGGCATCAACATCCTTGGTATCCGTGAGAACGGAAGATTAAATATGAGCATTACGCCGGATACCGTGCTTGGTCGAAATAAATCGATTCTTGTGTTAGGACAGGAAAAAGCCGTCCACAAGTGCTTCCGCATATAATCAATCCTTTTTTAAATCAGGTTAAGGAGGTGTTCTTGATGAAGGATCTGTTTTTAATACTAATTCTGTTGGCAACTTTTGCATTTGGATACTATGTTGTTGCAAGATTCGGAGATTTCATTGAAGAAAACCAACGCCTAATCGCCGAAGGTAACCGAAATAGCCAATGCAAGATTCATATTGCAGCAGAAACCCCGATGCTGTTGAATTCCATTGCATCTGCATTAGAGAGCTGTTCTGAATCTGCTCCTCATGTTGAGTTCTTTCTCAGTAGTGGACAAATCAATCATCTCTTAGATAAGCTAATAAACGAACGTATCGACATTCTTCTTCTGGCAGATGACAGCACAGAACCTTTGGGGCAACAATATGCTTCTGTTCGGATTCCATACGAAAAGACAAAGATGCTGGTAACCACGCTTGGTCTAACGGTTGAAAATTTGGATGAGGAAAAATGGATTCGTGTTGTTTGGAAAAAGAGTTTGAAATCCAAAAATCGTGACCGAGTAATTACAGCATTGGAAATGGAACATTGTAGACTAAAATGCGGATATGCTGACTATTTAGACTGATCGTTCACATTTTCGAGGTAGAAATCAGGACTTTTGTATGGTAGAATCTATTACAAAATTGGAGGTGAGGATAATGAATAAACTAAATAACATTAACAGCAAGCAGGATCATATCCTCGCCTGTCTGTCGTCGGCACCGTCCAATGCAAAGATCATACGTACCGCCGCAAGAATGGCAAAAGCCTTTGACAGTCAGTTTACAGCATTATTCGTTGAAACACCGGATTTTGCAGTGGCTACCGACGAAAACAAAAAGCGATTAGAGGAAAACCGCAAGTTGGCTGAACAGCTTGGAGCGACTATCGAAACGGTATATGGCGACGATGTTCCGTACCAAATTGCAGAGTTTGCCCGCATCTCCGGTATTACTCGAATTGTTTTGGGCCAAAGCTCCGCTATCCAAAAGCATCTGTTTGGAAAGCCGACATTAACACAACTTCTGTTGTCCTATGTACCAGAGCTGGATATTCATATCATTCCAGATAAAGCAGCAGATACGACCTATCATCCCAAAAAGGCGAGGAAATACCATCACGAGCAAATCATAAAAAACACTGTAAAGAGCGCTCTGATTCTGTTTGCGGCAACATTACTCAGTTTGTTGTTTCACGAGATAGGCTTTACCGATGCAAATATTATAATGGTGTATATTCTTGGTGTGTTGTTGACATCTATTGCCACATCCCATCAGATATACAGCTTGATTTCATCCATAGTCAGTGTATTTATCTTTAATTATCTGTTTACAGCACCTCGATTCTCGCTCGCAGCTTACGATACCGGTTATCCGGTAACATTCGTAGTTATGTTTTTAACGGCGTACATCACAGGTACATTTGCCATTCGATATAAAGAACAGGCACGACAATCAGAGAAAATCGCCAAACGAACAAAGGTACTTTTTGATACAGATCAGCTTTTGTCTAAGGCAGAAAACAAATTAGCCATTCTGCAAACTGCCGGACAGCAGATCAACAAGCTGCTCGGACGAAGTATAGTCATTTTTGACCACGAAGGTGGACGATTATCTGAGCCGATACGTTTCATTTCGGATGAACAGCACTTTTACGATGAAGAAACAGAACTTGCGATTGCAGAGTGGGTTCTTCAGAACAATCATAATGCCGGAGCTACAACAAAGAACTTCCCAGATGCACAGTATCTGTATTTTGCTGTTCGTGTCAATGAACGAATATATGGTGTCGTGGGAATTGATGCAATGGCAGGTGCTTTGGATGCATCAGAGCAGGGCATCCTTTTGTCTATTCTCGGTGAAACAGCGCTTGCACTGGAAAATGAGAAGAATATCAGGGAAAAAGAAGCTGCAGCAATTCTGGCAGAGAGTGAACAACTTAGAGCTAATCTGCTGCGAACCATCTCCCATGACTTACGCACTCCGCTGACAACGATTTCCGGTAATGCAGGCAATCTTTTACACAACAGTCATAGCTTTGATGATGAAACCAAACAGCAGATTTATGCAGATATTTACGATGACTCCATGTGGTTGACCAACCTGGTGGAAAATCTTTTGTACTCTACTCGTATCGAAGAAGGTCGCATGATGCTGAAAACCTCTCCAGAGCTGGTTTCTGAAATCATCGAGGAAGCGATGCAGCATATCCGCCCCAATGCAAAAAAGCATTCCATCACTTTGAATTATGGGGATGATTTACTGATGGTACGGGCAGATGCAAAGCTGATCGTACAGGTCATCATCAATCTTGTGGACAATGCACTGAAATACACACCTTCGGACACCTTGATTAGTATCAGTGCTGAATGCAAGAACGGGATGGCGGAAATCAAAATCGCTGACACCGGCAAGGGCATCAGCGACGTGGAAAAAGGAAAAATATTTGATAAATTTTACAGCGGCGAACATAAAATAGCGGATAATCGCCGCAGTCTTGGACTGGGTCTGTACCTCTGCAAGGCTATTGTGGAGGCACATGGCGGATCAATCCACATTACGGACAATTTACCGCATGGTTCTGTGTTCCGTTTTACCCTTCCGCTGGAGGAGGTAATAATACATGAATAACTTTCAAATCCTCGTTGTGGAGGATGATGCTCCGGTACGCAATCTGATAACTACAACATTAAGAGCACATGATTACCGCTTTATTGCATCAGGCACCGGTGAAGGAGCCGTGATGGAAGTAGCTTCTCATAATCCTGACATAATTTTACTGGATTTGGGACTACCAGATATTGATGGTGTGGAAGTAATACGCCGTGTCCGTAGCTGGTCAAACGTTCCAATCATTGTTATCAGCGCAAGAGCTGAGGATAATGATAAAATTGATGCACTGGATGCCGGTGCAGATGATTATTTAACAAAACCGTTCTCTGTTGAAGAATTACTAGCACGTCTGCGTGTTACCCAGCGCCGCCTTGCGCTGATGCAAAATGTGAGCAATGAACAGGCGGTCTATCAAAACGGTCCACTTCGAATTGACTATTCTGTGGGTTGTGCTTATCTGGGTGACGATGAGCTGTCTCTGACTGCAACGGAATACAAGCTGCTGTGTTTACTTGCACGAAACACAGGCAAGGTATTGACACATCGTTTTATTTTACAAAATGCATGGGGAAGCAGTTGGGAGAATGACATTGGTTCTCTGCGTGTTTTTATGGCAACTCTGCGAAAAAAGCTGGAGAAAACCCCTGGCGCTCCACAATACATCCAGACTCATATTGGCGTTGGATATAGGATGCAGAAAGTGGAATAATGCTAAGAAACAGTTAAAAAATCTCTACTTACACTTTGTTGATGGAGCAATTGGTGACATAGCCAGAGAGCTATTCTATAATAAAAAATATTATATTGTGGGAAAGAAGGTGGAATCACAAAATGGATACAAGCGACAGTTGTCCTGACCCTAACCGATGCAATAACAAAATCTATTTGTTCAGATATAAAAGTTAAGACACGACTCGTGCATTGGAATCCATGCATGGGCTGTGTCTTTTGCTTTTTTGAAGATAGTATATTGTTATTGCAGAAAGAGGTTAAAATGTTAGTATTGTTTTTATTACAGATTATATTGATTGCATTAAATGCAGTTTTTGCTTGTGCAGAGATTGCGGTACTTTCCATAAACGAAACAAAATTGGAAAGGATGGCGGAGCAAGGAGATAAACGAGCAAAACGCCTGTTCCGTCTGACAAGAGAGCCTGCCAAGTTTCTGGCAACCATTCAGGTGGCCATCACATTGTCTGGCTTCCTGGGTTCCGCATTTGCGGCGGATAACTTCTCTCTCATAGACTGAAATACCGAGGGAGGTGCGTGGTATCGCAAGAAAGAGTGCTCCAATCAATGTAATTGTCCATTATCCAAAAGCTGAAGAAACGGTAAGATTTACCTTCATAAGTGATTGTCACGCCATCCTGGGACGTAACGATTGACTCTAAACGGTTATCTTTCTTCTGATCCAGCATCCTGCTTAAATATCTGCCGCGACCACAACCAGTGCCACGATCGCCGCTCTCGTATATGTAAACCAGCACAAAATCCATGCGTCCACAAGGAAAATACTTCTCCGGTAACAGGTATAAAAATCCGGTATCATGCTGTAATCTGAATTCCAGTTATACTGGCTAAATCCGGTATCATACTCCGCTAAATACACCACAAATGGCAAAACACACAATACCAGGATCACCGGCAGCAGCAAATCATTAAAATGTCCTGCCGTTTTTCTCTTTTCCCTTACTGCTTTTTTCACTGGTTATCTCCTATCATCCAAGCAACTCAAGAATTTCTTCCTTGGTGAAACTTGCAGAATCCATTCCTTCGCCCTCAAGTACCTGCTCGGCAAGTTTCTTTTTGCGCTCCTGGATGTCGATGATCTTCTCCTCGATCGTTCCCTCTGCCACAAGTTTGTATACCGTTACGACATGCTTCTGTCCGATACGGTGCGCACGGTCTGTTGCCTGGTTCTGCACGGCAACGTTCCACCATGGATCATAGTGGATGACGATATCCGCTGAAGTAAGGTTTAATCCGGTTCCCCCCGCCTTTAAGCTGATGCAGAATACCGGAACATCATCATTGTTAAAGCTGTCTACCATCTGCATACGTTTTTCCTTATTGACAGAACCTGTCAGAAGATAATAATCAATACCTTCCTTTTTCAGACGCTCTGTCAGACGATCTAACATGGATGTAAACTGTGAGAACAAAAGGATCTTGTGTCCTGCTCCGACTGCATTTACGATCAGTTCCATACACATATCCGTCTTTGCCGATTCCCCCTGATAATCTTCTAACAGAAGTCCCGGATCACAGCAGAGCTGACGCAGTTTTGTAAGTTCTGACAATATCTGCATCTTTCCTTTCTGAAATTCTTTGTCATTCTGCCGGCTTAACATCTCTTTCATTCTGGTTGCATAAGCATCATATAGCTGCATCTGCTCGCCGTCTAACCTTGCAAATACGTTTTCTTCGATCTTCTCCGGAAGATCTTTTAACACGTCCCCCTTCAGACGTCTTAGAATAAACGGTCGGATCATGCGCTGTAAGCGCTCCATCTTGTTTGCATCCTGATTTACCGCGATCGGAAGTTCAATTTCCTCCCGGAATTTCTGATAAGTATATAAAAATCCCGGCATCAGATAATCAAAAATACTCCACAGCTCGCTGAGCCTGTTTTCAATCGGTGTTCCGGTCAATGCAAGTTTGAATGCTGCAGTGATCTTTTTCACACCTTTTGCCGCCTGGGTGGACGGATTCTTGATATACTGGGCTTCATCAATGACCTGGATCGCAAATACAAATTTCTGGTACACTTCTGCATCTCGCTTTAACAGATCATACGAGGTAATAAGGATCTCGCCCTCTTTACTGTGTCTTATGATCGATGCACGCTCCGGTACACTGCCGGCTACTATGACAGTCTGCAACTGCGGGGCAAACCGCGAGATCTCCTTCTGCCAGTTATAAACCAAAGATGCCGGACACACGATCAGCGAACGCCGCAGCTCCTTTTCCCCGGACTGCATCTCTTCCTGTTCTGCTGTCAGGAGACTGATGACCTGAAGCGTCTTTCCAAGTCCCATATCATCCGCTAAAATACCGCCAAATCCATTTTCACGGAGTGTCTTTAACCACAGGAAACCATTCTTCTGGTAACTTCTCATGATCGAATTTAACGTTTCCGGCACTTCATAGTCACTGTCCTCGATCGTTTTCATATTACGGACCATGCCCTTGAACTCTTTATTTTTCTCGATCGATAGGAGCTGATTGTTCTTTAATGCCGCATCAAGATACATTGCGCGGTATTTTGGAACAATTACAGTGCCTTTTTTCAGGTTTGTTTCTGTCAGGCGCAGATCCTCGCTGACTTCCGCTAATGTACTCAGTCCATCTTCTTCAATATTTAGAAAATCACCGTTTTTCAGACGGATATACTTCTTTTTCCGGTCATATTTTGAAAGCAGATATGCAAGTTCTTCCCGTGACATTTCATCGGAATGAATTTTTAATTCCAGAAGATCGCTCTTTAACGAAATGCCCACAGAAACAGCCGGTGAAGATACAACCTTTAAATTACGGAAATTCTCCGTCGTATATATGGTCATAAATTCGCCCAGTCTTCTGAGACCGCCTGAAACAAGCTGGTAAAGCATTTCCTCATTATGTGACAGCACAAACACGGTCTGTGCCATGGCGTATTCATTAAAATACGGTTCTACAAGATTTTTGATGCGGAGTTCCTCTGCAAGGTCACGCACTTCCCCCGGTGCGATCTTCTCAAGGACATTATATTTATCATCCCCGTAAACAGCCATCAGTTTCGCGCCTACCGTATTCATATCCTGTCTGTCTAAGTAAAGTTCAAACTCCGGCTTTGGCGGCACATAAAGGCTCTCATCAAATCCGGCCTCTTTCTCCACTTTAAAATATTTTTTGAGCAAAGGAAGAAGGTCACGGCAGAACATTGCAAGTTCGTCTGCAGCAATATAGGTCTGTCCTCCGGTCTGGCGGTGCATAAATTCAAAAAACTCCCCGACTGTCTCCTTCATTCCTGCAGGACTACGGTAGATCATATCCGCATCATAAAAATAAAAATATTTTTCACCTATGATCACAGAATCATCTTCCAGCAGCAGAAAGATGCCGGAACCACCCTGACGGATGACCAGTTTCGGCTTTTTCTCTTCCGGTGAAAACGTATAGGTATCCTCCGGTAAAAATCCTACCTCCGCCTCAAACGGCATGTCACCAACTGCCTCAAAAAAGCGGTCGATTCCCACACCATCTAACTCCATTGTGCGCTCATAGCTGCCTGTATACGCATAATACGCATGGAACTGGCTCTGACGCCTTTTGTCCATTTCCTGCTGTTCCATAAATGTGATGATGCGTTTTGCAGATTCCGTAAATGCATCTAAATGATGATAAAATTCCAGCTTTTTTCCATAACGGACTTTTTCGTTAATTTTGATCGAATGTAAAAATGCAGAAATATTTTTGAGAACATATTTCTGTTCCATTCCGATCTTAAATTCTACTGTCGCGTAACTGTATTCCATTTTAAAGTATGGCTCTAACTCCACCTTACCGTAAATATTTTCCGGTAGAAGATAAGTAGAACCTGCACGCATGGAATAACGGTTTAACAGATTTTTCAGCGACGTATCTGTCTTTAACTCTTTTTCCGCATAAGGCTTTGTCTCCTTCTCAGGAGTGATGCCAAGTTTTGCATTCAAAATATCTTTTGCCTGTCTGCGGTTCACATAAGCGAGTGCAATGGCAACGCAGTGTTTGCAGATGCCCTCATAGTTACAGAATGCCTCACAGTTGCAGCGGCTCTCTGAAACTTCCGCATATTCTTCATCTATCACAAGCCGGACATCATAATGATCCTCGACTTGTCCTTTTACTTTTCCAGTTAATTCTGCCTTTGGAACGCCATCCTCCGTGTATACATCATAGGAAAATTCCTGTACAAGTCCCTGCTCATACAATTCCTTTCCCCGGCGGTATGCTGCCGGATATGCTTCCTGTTTAATGTCTGATATGGAAAACATGTCTGCTTTGCTCCTCAATCGTATATTTCTTGCATCTTTTTATTGTAGCATAAATTTGAGGATTCGGTTAGACTTTTTTCATATCTTTTTATTCTTATTAATTTCCGACATAATGTGCACTCTGTTTCTGAATTCTAATACTATAAACATCATCCTCTACTGTTACCGGTTTCTTCGTTTCCAACAATTTTTTCCACGTGACACTTTGTGTCTTATCATTTTTTAAAATTTCTTCAACAATATATTCTTTTGTATCGCCATCATAGTAACAAACTCCGTTTTTTACCATTTTAAAATATGCAACGTCTTTCAATACTTTTATTTCTTTTCCTAATACCACATCAAATATATGTATGTTTTCTTTATTATCCTTATAATCTTCTTCATATCTTAATGCCAACAATCCATTATCTTCATTCCTATCATCACTATATAAATCTTGTGCCTGTCGATTTAACAGAATATTTCCTGATTTGTCAAAGATTTCAACTGAACCATATCCTGTATCTTCCTGAACAATATAATAATACTGATCTTTTATTTTCAAAATATTAATTTTTTCACTCTCTCGTAATTTACAAACACGTTCTACTGCTCCTGAATTCAAATAATAAATATCAGATACACCTGATTCCTTTCTTGCTTCAATGTGATCTACAAATTCACCATTATCATCCTCAATCAAAGAGATCCCGTAATAAATAAAATCCGTTATTTGTTCTCCATTTCCATCAAATAAAGCATATGCATATCTCCTACCTCCATCTTCTAGCTCCTTTGATGCCCAATATACTTCATTTTCCCCTTCAATAGTCTCGTACTCTGCCTCCAACACCATATTAGCATTCGAATCCATTGTCTCTGCTATCCCCACATATTCATTATCATTTTCCACAACCGCAACCTTGAATTTTCCATTTACAAATCCCTGATAATAGTCCCATTGTGATTGTGCCTCAGCTACCTCATTTCCTTTTTCGTCTATATAATAAAGATATCCCTCCTCTGTCTTAACCTGAAAAATATGATTTATTTCATCATAATCATCCATGACAGGAAATATATCCGAAATACGTTCTCCCTTCTCATTCATAATATATTTTCCACTCCAACAATCATCAGACCATTCCAAATTATCAAAGCTTACTCTTGATGTTGCAATTTTATATACATTTCCACATTGTTCAACATCATTTATTTCCTGCTCAACTAACTCTCCTTGTAAATTAACCAATTTTACATCCTGCGGATACATATCATGAAATTTTTTATACCGTTCCTCATCTGACATGGTTGGTATATTTTTAATATATCCCACCAGACACTGCGTACAAAAATCTGATCTAACCTTTCCATCTACAGATAATACTTTCTCCCCATCTCTACTATAAATATCTGTTGCACATCCCCCTTCTTTTTCTGCCATGATCAGGGAAAGCTCCGATTCAAACCACATATTATCATATTCACATGGAATCACAATATTATCCTGCAGATCCTTCAATCCATATTTATCATCATAATAATTATAAACCAGGTCATGCTGTTCATCAAAATAGTCACCTGGCTTGTATGTATCAATACTTTTCTGCCAACTGTTATTCCATGGTTTATCCGGTTTATTTAACCAGTCTCCCGCACTTTTCTCTATATTTCCCATTTTCTCTATAACCACATCATTATTGAATAACCATGAAAGTAACATTGTTATTACCACCATTCCTAACAGTGTTACAATTAATACTAGAATATCTTTGGCGCTCTGCTTTTTATCCTGTTCCTTTTTATTATTTTCTATGTTTACAATTCCCTGCAAACATTCATTTTGTACCTTTATTTCTGCCCCGCAATTTGGACAATACCTTGCATCTTCCCCAACTTCTGTTCCACATTTACTACAATACATATATTTCTCCTATCGTCCGTTTAAAGTATGTGCAAAATACTCATCATTTGTCATTCCGTCCATATTTTCATAAAACCAGCGGGCTTCCTCATAAACCGTATTTGTGTCAAGTGCTGTATCCGATTCAAGAACCTGCCCATCAAAAAAATATACTTCTCCATCTGGAACCCTTACATAAACAGGTTCACCTTCTAAATCATAAATATAACTACAGCTATCCCCATCTGTATTCCACATATTATTATCGAACAAACATACAATTTTTCTTCCATCTTCCATTGTCTTATAATAATGATAGACTCTGGCCACATTATGATCTCCTCTAAAATTTGAGAACGTCTGATTTGCAATTGGAATAGATGGTAATATTGCTGCTTCCGATGCAATCTGATCCACTGCATTTTTTATTGTCCGCTGCACTTCCAGCACACATTGACGAGACTGCTTATCTACATTAAGATCACATGAATTGTTGATTAATATACTTTCCAGATTTGCCAGCTGTGTTTTCATTTTTGCAAGATATGCCTCATTTTCATTATTGTCTGTTAACACAAATCCATACATACGATACACACTCTTTAAAATATTGTAATATACTTTCATACAACCCAATATTTCATTTTTATCCTCTTCCAGCAGCTTTTCATCAATCGGAACATTTTCTGTAATTTGATCTAAAACCTGAATATTGACAAACTGTTCGTCTATGTCCTGCGCCTGTGTAAACGTACTATACATATCAATATGTGCATTCATATCCCGTACATCATTTTCAATTTCCTGTATTATGTAAAACTGTTGGTCCTGTGCCTCTTTATTGACTGCTACCATAATATCTGTATTTTCGTTTGTCTGCTTTTCTCCACAGGCTGCAAGTGTATCTGTAATAAAATTCGGAAATATTTCTGCAAGTGCACCTGTCACCTTGTTATATGTAGCATTATCATCTGTAACTGCCTTATCAAAATTGTATTCTAAAGATAATGGTTTGTACTGTAAAAATTCGCTGTATTGATCCTTTACTTTCCCTATCTGTGCTATATAATCATCAATTCCAGACAATGTCTTTTCGTAGTTATCTGCAGTTGTCTGTAAATCAGTAATTTTCTCTTTTTCCACTGTAATCTGTTCATCATAAGACTGAATATCTTTTTGTATTTTTTTCATATTTTCTTTTATCTGCTGCTGATTTTGTTCCAGATCAGTTATTTTTTTACTTCGAATTTGATATCCATAAACACCATATCCAGCAATCCCTATAAATGCCATTACATATACAGCCACCATAACCCACTTTTTATTCTTCATTCCCATTTTCCCCCAATTGTTCTTTACACATTTCTATAATCTTTTCATTAATGCTATATCTCTCATTAATTTCCCGTAAAGTGTCGTCATGTGATTTCCAATCTGCTAATTGAACATCCACCTGACCGTCGGTCTGATTGTATAATTCTTCCGATAATGTTCCCAGATCATAAAAATAGCTCTGAATCTGCACCAAATCCTCATTTTTCAAGTTTTCTGCTGTCAATATGTATGATAAGTAATCCGAATCTTTTTGCATCTCTTCCGATATCTGACTTGCAAGATATGTTGGAATTTCATCCTCATATCCACTTAATTTTTCAAGAATGTTCTGTGCCCCAAACACATCAAAACCAACTATATCCTTTATTTTATCCTGAATTGCAGACTCCATAACATTTGCAATACCATCCTGTAATCCCTTTGTGATTCCCTCATACAGACTATCTGCAGACATATCTTCACGCAACGCATTTACTGCTTCCTCCATCGTTGTTCCAACGACATCTGAAACTGCTCCGTCTCCCATCTCGCCTGCAAGTCCTGTAATGACTGCTGACTGTACCGTGTCAATTGCTTTTCCCTCAAGGTCAATTCCACCATCATAGGAAATTAAGAAATCAGTATCCACCCCAAGACTTTCTAATACCTCTGCCTGCGCAGCAACTAATAATTCCTGACTTTCAATATAACAATCCAGCATTTTCTGTTTCAAATAAACAGCAGGATCAGCAGCCTGTTCTCCTTTTTCATATACTGCAATTTGTTTTTCTAACATCCCCTTCTGTTCTTGAACATCAGCCAGTTCTTCCTTTTTTGTCTCCAAATTATTCATAAGTTGTTCCTGCTGCTTTTGGGTTTCATTTTGTTGCTGCAATAATACCTGTTCCCTCTGCTGCAAATACCGCAAGTAAAAAATTATACCTAATAACAATGCTCCCGCAACAAATACCGGAAGCACTACACATATAACCATTTTCTTTATAGTTTTCTTCATCTTCGTATTCTCCCCATTATTCTGATGTACAACATTCTGATATATCAATGAAACTTTTGCTCTGCTTTATATATACCGGTATTTTGCCCGGTCCCCAATTGTTCCAGTCTATCTCATCTATTTTCCCACTAAAAGTCCATTCCTCATCCAAATAAATTTCTACCATATCCATAAGACTTCTAGCCCATAATCCACTTCCACTATCACTCCCTTTATACCCCTTTTCCCCTAAATCGATTGTATCCTTGGCTCTATTAATAACACTTTCATAACTCGTATTCTCATGATGCGTTCCATCCGAAGCATCCGTAGCTGATACCATATAATACCCTGCATCTGTCCAATTAAGTCGATTTGGTTTTATGACCAATACTATTCTATATCTCATAGTTGATGCTTCGCCATAACTTCCATCTCCATAAAATTTCATTTCTACAACTTCGGGAAGTATATATGTATTATCCGAATATCCATGAGGCATAGTTGCTCCATCTGCAGCAATCTGATCATACACTGTTTTGGCATCCACCATTTCTGGTACATTCAACTTCTTCTCCCCCTCGTCATTTGCATTTTCTTCCTCTAAAGAAACAGAGTCTTCGATGGCGGTATCGTTTGCATTCCCTTCTTCTAATTCACGTCGTTTTTTTGAAACAACTGTTAATAAAACTCCAATCCCCATAAAGAATATTATAGTTAGACTTGCTAACTTTATCTTTTGCTTATCTTTTTTTGAACATCTTATATATTTTTTACAAAATATGCTAAATATTTGTTTCCTTTCTATTTGCCTTATGGAATCATTTTCAATTTTTTTCCCGCACTTAGGACAAAATTTTGTTTCTTTCTTTATAGTTGCCCCACAATATTTACAATACATCGGATTCCCCCACCTTTTGTCCACAGTTCGAACAAAACATAGCATCCTGTTCTACTTTGCACCCACATTTTTTACAAACACATCCTGTAATTGTTTCTGAAAGTTCCTCTAATTTATTTCCGCATTTAGCACAAAAAAGGCTATCTGCAGGCATAACAGCCTGACATTTAGTACAAACACGTTTTCCTTGCAAATATAATCTCTTTTGATTTAACTGTTCATATTCCTCCTCTACCTGCCTTACATCCATCACAAACCTTTTAGAAAATTCATTTAATCCTTCTATATTTCTATTATTATCATAAAAACTTTTTCCAAACTCATATAATAATTGCTGTTTTTCCTGTTCTAACTTGTGTAATTTATTATCTAATTCACGAATTTCCCCATTACTTTTAATTTCTTCCTTAAATCCTTCTTTTCCAGTTATAAAAACTTCTTTAAAATTCATCTCTAATCTCCTCCCATCTTACAGATTCTCCATACTTATTTCTTTTGTCATTATAATTTGCAAATTATTACATTGCAATAGCAACTATCAAATTTGTTTAATGTTTTTTCATTTCTATATACACTATCTAGAAAGGAGATTCTTATATGACACAAAAACACGAACAGGAATTCAAAAAAATCGGTTTAAATATCGCCTATTTCCGTAAATTAAAAGGTTTTAGCCAGTTGCAGCTTGCAGAGACTGTTGGCATCAGCCGTACCCATATGAGTAATATCGAAGCACCTAATATGCCAACTTCTATTTCTCTTGAAACGCTTATGGATATTGCTGATGCACTTGAGATACCAGTTCAGTCTCTGTTCTCCTTTCATTGGAATGTTGAAGATACATCTGTCAACTGACAATTTTTTTGGGTTCTTTTTTGCACCTCATCTACAATGCAATTAAATAATTTCTCTATCATTTCTGTATTTTCTGAAGATTTACTATACTCATCTTCCACAATATTTACCCCCTTTCCGTTAATAACATCCAAAAGCGGTACACTTTCAACAAAACACTCATCAATGATCTGATTGCATGCTTTAACAACACTCAATTCATATTCTTCTATTTCTGTTCTACTTACAAGCTGTACTAATCTTTTTTTCATATTTTTCATTTCCACCGGATTTGGTACAGCCCCCAATTTTTCGTTTGTTATGTTATCATTAGTAACCCATGCATATGGAAGCCATAACCCCTTACATAGTCTCGTTTCATTCAATGCAATCCTTGGATAGATTCTAAGGATCGCATCCACACAAGGCTTAAGATATTCTACACATGTTTTTGATATTGTAAGCTTGTTTCTGTAAAATTCTTCAAATTGCGCATTATATCCATAAGGATTATTAAAACGACACACTATTTTTTTACACAATTCCATATATGCGTTAAAATCTCCCATTTTCATTTTCCATATTAATTCCTGATCTTCTGTATCTGATATATAAGAACACAACATATCCTCCGGTCTCAATATGGCACGATTTCTGGTAACTGTCAGACTCATGATTCCCTGGTATTCCAAACTACCACATATATGAATATTTCCTTCATCCCATTCAGCAGGATTCTTTCTTTCTGCATTAAAAATGCATCTCACAATAAGACGTAATATCGTTTTGTATTGTATAGCCTCATAACACTTTTCTTTTTTCAGTTCTTCTCTAAGATTCCGCTGATATTCATTCCATCTTTTTTCCATATACTGTAACATGATTAATACCTCCTGTATTTTGATGGTATTATCATACATTATTTTTTCCCTTTACCCATTCGTAGATTCTTCTCCACTTTTTTAGAATTAGATGCCCCTGCTTTTTATAAAATGGAATAAAGGTAACACTCTGGCTTTAGGGATGAGGCATTATTTCGTGCGAAAATATAATAGTAAAAAATATTATTGCAAAAAATAATTGACAAGTAAAAGAAATGTGATATTATAAACAATAAATAAAACGTATGACAAAGAGCTTTCGTTCGAGTCATTGGTATGATCGCTTTCGTGATGATATCCAGATATATTGGAGTATTGTTAAGGTAAGTCGATCATACATCACTGTATGGTCTTTTTTTATGCTTAATAGCAGAAAGGAAAAAATTATGGACAAAAAAGAACTAGTACTGCTAATGACTGCCATAACAAAAGGAGGCAAAACAACCATTGCAACGGCATTATGCCATCCTAATAGCAGAAACAAAATGGTTTCATTGAGTAACTGTAGAACAGAGGTTACGGTGGACTGGACATATGATCCAGAAGCAACTGACATTAAACTAAAGAAAATTCTTTTAAATTATCAAGGGGTATTCGGCACAGAATCGAAGGAAAGAATTAATTGTAATAGTTTTTCAAAAGTTCTGGATAGTGACGAAGGTAAATATTTGCAAGATATTTTTGGATTAGAGAAGCAGGAAAATTTATCTTGCACAGAACTTGAGCAGTATGTGCTGGATAAAATTAAGGACTATGTTAATAATTGTAATAATCAGGGACTAGCAGAGATTATTAAGAATAGATTAAGTAACAGGTTTTTACGTAGAATTAAGGTGGTTGTTCCTCCCGTTAATGAATTTGTTAATTTTTTTAATGAACAAAAAGTTTCATTGGTATTGCGTGATACTCGAGGTCTTTTAGATATTGATGCAGAAGAAGCAACTGATGTTAAATTCAGAACAATGCAGGAGTTAGGAATTGATGGAATTGATGCAGTTTTACTTTTAGGAACATCTGCACCATTTCCTGATCCGGTAGAGTGGTATAAGAAAGCATATAAAAGTGCTTTTGAATCAGTTCCTATTTTTATTATGACTCGTCCGGATTCAGTATCTACGTCGTATGATCTCATATATGGAATTGATGACGAGAATGTAACTGTTGAAAATGTACATGATTTTTTACAATCTGCAAAAAAGGGAACTGAGAGGGGATTCAAGGAGTTTCCTAATACGTATTTACAATGCTACAGATTACTTGAAATGTTTGAGGTTGGAAAGATTACTGGTATTGAATTTCAATTTAATTATAAAGTATATAACAATGAAGACTTATGTTATGTATATCCTAATTCAACTGCTTTAGTACAAAATGCCACAACTCCAGATTATAGTTCGGCAGATTATCGTCTGTATGAACTTGTAGTATTTGAAAACCTAAAAGATATGATAAGTAAGATGATAAATCATAATCATTTTATTGAGGCAATCTCTACTCAGATCAAAGCTGACTTTGCAGCAAAGCTCCAAAGCAATACAAAAGTTCATATGTATCCTGAGTATCGTAAGTATGATGAAAACACGGTCTGCAACAATATCATGAATGGAGATATTTTAGGACCTAGGCAAGGTATTGTTACTACTGAGCATGGAGATATAATATATTTAGGTGCAATTACAAGCGCTGTTTCTTCGAGAATATGGTTAAGAAATGCTGTCTCTTCATATAAGTACTCAGGAACATTGACAAACCCGGATGGTTCAAACATGAAACTTGATATACCAAATGACTGCCGTGATAATTTAATAAGGATGGCATTGTTTCATATCATCGAGAAGAATACTGATTGCCAAGCATATTTTCAGAATTATTATTTCATAGACCGAGATATTGTGTATGAAGCTATTTTAAGGGTAAGAAATAATAACCCTCAAGGGAATGCGTTAAATAATACGTCAAAGGAAATTGCAAATATTATTTTTAATTGAAATATTCGTGATATCCATAGTTGCCAGGTATAGCATTTTTAAAAGGCTGTCATCCGATGGAAAAACCGTTTTGCTTTTGGTCACTTTCCGGAGCTGACGGTTGAATCCTTCAATTGCATTGGTGGTATAAATCAACCGTCTTACAGCTTCTGGATACTTGAAATAAGTTGACAGTGTTTCCCAGTTCCAGTTCATTTAAAGCGGTTTCTTCCGTCGGAGCCACATATACGAGTTTCAAATCAGCCATCAGTTTTTTGATGTCTTCGTATGAAACAAACTTCGTTGAATTACGGATCTGATGGATGATACACTGCTGAATCTCTGTTTTTGGATAAACAGCCTCCAACATGCATGCCAAGAATGTCCTTTTTCCCATTCTTCCAGAGGACGTTCCTGCCACTCTTTTACGATAGGTAAGATTTTGGAAGATCCTAATTCCTCATCCAGTTCTTCATCCAATGCACCTTCCAAAAGAACAGACATCACGTCACGCATGATGCTATTTACATCTGTGTCATTTTGAATGTTGATATCATTATTTTTCATATAATCATGCATCATTTCTTTCACTGCTGCCTTTTATAGGCTGTCTTTTCTTCTTGCTATAAAAATAACCTCCAGACTGAGTAATTCTACCTTACATCAGTTTGAAGGTTTACACAAACTTTGGAATGCTCTTAGCAGGTCTCCCCTATCATTCTTCCAGCAAACTTCTTATTAATTATACAATTCTGAGAATTTGATCATAAATAAGAACCTCTTTTTCATTCAGGTTAATGTTCTTATGGTAATGTCCAAAAAACCATTTCTTATAGTTAACACAGTTTTTAATATCCTCAAGATAATCCGTCTGTTTATCTGCCTTGTATCCCTTGTTTCTCCCTAGCATCTGTTGAGAACTCGTAGAACAGCAATGAGTAACAATATAATCAACTGTATAATCATATTTTTTCAAATTACTTTTCCCCACTTCCATTTCTTCTTCAGATGCCAATTCCTGTTTCCACCAGGTTACATGGTTTACACGATAAGGTTTATGTGTTTTATTGAATTTTCTTTTCTTCCATTTAAAATCCGGATCTTTTATATCTAAAATACCACCTGAAATATCATGACTGGCAGCACCACCAAATGTAAATAACTTTTTCCCATCTATTTCATAAATCTGACCGCGCATTAAATGCAATACATGTGGACGTAACTTATGTACTGTTCCACCATGCCACTTTTCTACCGGATAACTACTAAATCTATCAAAATTTTCATGATTGCCATCCACAAATAGCAATGTATAGTTGCGGGTTTCAAACCAATCTAACCAATACTTTTCAGACGTGGACTCTCCACCAAAATTCCAAACACCACCAAAATCTCCGCAGATAATCAAAATATCTTCCTTCGTCATATTTTTCTGTTCTGGGAAATTATCTACGGAAAATCGTCCATTGAATTTTGCATGCGTGTCACCAGTTATATAAATCATTCAGATACCGTTATTTCTATACATATTTCTAGGTTATTTTCAAAGTCACTTTCTATTACACCAAGACCATATAGATACTTTTCATTATAAGTACAGGGAACACGACCTATAGATTCAAAATTTTCATAACATAGTGTTTCATAATTACAAATTGAAACTCTATCTGTTACTGATATGAACCTTCTTATATCTCCAAATCGTATCTTTTCCATAATTGTCACCATCTCAAATCATTATTCTATTTTCTTCATATGCTCATATATAAAACCTCACAAGAAATCATGCATAACCTCCATACTTTCCTCAACTAAGTAATCTATTTATTTCTTCCTGACTCATAAAAGTCATTCTCTCCTCCATTTTATTCACATCACCATGCAGTTCATTTGATAATATACATTTTCCATTTACTGCATCCGGACTAAATAATTCTTCTCCAGAATAAGCATCCTTCCCAATTTTCACTATTTTATCTGACTTGCATTCAATATTTTCCTTTGTCCCCTTAAAAATAATGCTGCAATTTCCTATATTATGTATATAAATATTAGCCAATCCATCAGACCAAAAATATGGTACCATCAGATGATTGGGAAAATAACGAAAATCGGCTTCAGCATTCTGCCGATCAATAATCAATACCGAATCCTGAAACATTCCAACATGAACAGAAGGTTGCAATTCCCTAAAACATTCTCTTTTCCTCAACACAGCCTTTACTACATTCAGATGTTCCATAATCAAATACAAGCCATCTTCATCCATATTTTCTTTGGCTATAGCTTGTGGATTATTAATAATTTTACTTAACTTCAAACATTTTGCTTCAAACATTTCCGTTTTCAGAGTAAGGCTTTGTTCCATTTCTTTTCCCGCAAACACCTCAGGTATTTTCATTCTTTCTTCTGTAATATCCATCCTTTGAGGATTCATGTCACCCTTATACAAACAATAAAGATTTCCCGACTTAGTTTCAAACACATACTTTTCTTCACTACATCTATATATTTTTTTAATTATACTTGTATGTATAAATTCACCATCTTGCAATCGATAATGTCCGAATACTGTACCATTTGCATATACCATCCCATCTATCGTTTCTAATAAATCCCAGTTCTTTAATGTTAACATGTGTATCTACTTTCTTCTCTAACTCCCCATCTATAACTGTTTGAATATTCATACCCACACTTTTGGTGTTCATACTTCACATTAATCCCAATATTACTTTATATATTTGTCTCTGTTTTTCTTTGTATTTTTATAAGTCTTGCACAGTTTTAGTTTATATTTTTTTACATAACTCATAAACTCAGCCTTTTTTATTTTTTTCCCATTCTTCCAATATGTAATTCCCCCTCCAGCTTCTCCTTTATCTTTCATACAATACCCGGTTGATATAAATTTTCCATTTTTAATAACATAAATTCTATCTTCAATGTAATGTCCATAGCCTGAAGGATCATATGGAAATCTATAACACATAATTCTATTTTTAATACCAACCTCAGATATCGACCCCGGCGAACAAATATACGAAAGTTTTTTCTTTTTTGAATTGTAGTAATAAACCATGCCAAATCCACCTGTGGTACATGTATAAAAATCCGGTAAAATCAATTCTTTCCGTTTATCTCCCATGACATCATACATGCAAAATTCGGTTTCATCTGTGAATATACTTTTGCTAGGAACTACAGAATTATATTTATGTGCATCTTTCATAAAAGAATCTGTTGCAAGCAATTTTTTATAGACCTTTTTTTCTTTGTTCGATAAAGAACTTGCATATACACTCAAAGTTTGATTGAAAAATGGAACAGATACCATGGATGATGTTGCAATAATAAATGCCAGACACAATATTTTTAACTTTTTCCATTTCAAAGAATTCTTCAAATTATTTTTCATTGATATCATACCTCTCTTTATATTTTCTTTTTACTCCTCATATCTAAGTGGGCAGGGTTGGACTCGAACCAACGATGTTTCTAATGTGGGAGATTTACAGTCTCTTGCCTTCGCCGCTAGGCTACCTACCCATATATATCCAACAAAAGTCCAGCTCTCATACCTGCTGTCAATCGTTGACCTGTAACTCTATAAAAATTAATTCATGAGACCAGATTTGTCCACAACATATCCAGTCTATTGTTTCTAATCAGATGCCTTAAAATTATAAATAGGTTTCATCACCTCAATAACATCCACCGACTCTCTGATCACATCAATAATATCCTCTAGAGACTTGTATGCCATTGGAGCCTCATCTAACGTATTTTCATTTACTGAAGTCGTATAAATTCCTGCCATAGTATTCTTATATTCCTCCATGCTAAGTTCCTGCTTTGCTTTCATTCTGGACATTAACCGTCCTGCTCCATGAGGCGCCGAATAATTCCACTCAGGATTTCCTTTGCCAATTGCAAGCACACTTCCATCTCTCATATTTATTGGGATTAAAACTTTTTCTCCTTTATGGGCTGCAATTGCACCTTTTCTTAAAATCATTTCATCCGTATCAATATAATTATGAATTGTATGAAAGGCCTCGCCTCCAGTCATTCCTGTTCTTTCGAGGATAATTTCCGCCATTTTTTCTCTACTTCTATGAGCAAATGCCTGACAAACAACAACATCATTAAGATAATCTGCAAGATATCTTCCTTCCAGATAACAAAGATCCTCTGGTATACCTGTCTGACTCTCACATGCCTGCCAATGAAGTTGTTTTAATGCGCCCTGTATTTCACTTTTACGTCCCTGCTCTTTATATATTCTGATGATTTCATCCCTCTTTTCCAGATAATCTCCATATCCTCTGCTAAGTTTAATGGCCAGTTTCTGATAGATTTCTGCCACCTGCTTACCGAGATTACGGCTTCCGGAATGAATAATTAAATATTTTGTGTCATCTGCAGCTTCGTCAATCTCAATAAAGTGGTTCCCACCACCAAGAGTTCCAAGGGATCTTTCCAGTCTTTTTGAATCTCGAATATCTCTATAACAACGAAGTTTTGTAAGATCAAATCTCTCCTGTCGTCCTTCCCATACATTTCTTCCTGATGGAATGTAATGCGCTGCTTCATCGATTTTTTCAAAGTCAATATCTGCTTTACCAAGATTTACTGTATACATACCACAACCGATATCCACACCAACTACATTCGCTACAGCTTTGTCAATAATCGTCATGGTAGTTCCAATCGTACACCCCTTACCAGCATGAACATCCGGCATAATACGGATTTTTGATCCTTCGGTTACAACATAATCACACATACGTCTGACTTGCTCTATTGCTTCATTTTCTACTACTTTTGCATAACAGATCGCCGTATTTACTCTTCCCTTAATTTCTATTGCTTCCATTGTTCTTTTCCTTTTTTACCTGAAACATGTATTTCTACCTTTCTATAATTCATGCCAGATACAGATTTTCCACATGAATTCCAAATTCTTCTATATCTTCAAACATAATCTGCACCTTATCAACAATACGCGAAGTATGATAATGTCCCGCATACCACCACTTGTAATCCAACTTGTTTCGGATAACACTTAACCAATTTTCTGTGGAATGATCAATTTTATTTTCGTCTATTCCTGAACAGAACATGTCTATCGGCATATATTCAAAGGGCAGCGTATGTGACAAAACAATATCGATTTCCCAGCCATTCTTTTCCAGTTGTCTTTCAACATAATTTTTTATTTTCTCTGACGACTGCTCATCCTCAAACCATGGATATCCCATCTGTAATCTGTACCATTTATCTACGCTATATGCTCCGCCGATAGCTATACACTGTTTCCCTCCAAGATTGTAAATTTCACCATCCCTCGCAAAAAGAATATTGGGATATTCAGGCTCATACCAGACTGTTCCATCATTCCATACAGTTGTTGTATAACCCTGTATTTTCTCAGGGCGTTTCTCATGATTTCCGTGTATGCAAAAAAATTTCATCGGAATTGCTGCAAGGAGTTGTTTCTTCCATTTGTCTCTTGGATATCCAGAAAAATTAATCCCTGCATCTCCCAAAATAATCATGACATCCGCCTTTGAAGCATGAACCCTTTCAGCAAAATTTAATATTCTTTGAAACTCTCCATGCGTATCGCCAGTAATATAAATCACTTCCCTGCCCTCCAATTTTTACTGTGTCTGAAACACTCTGTTGTTATAGATCAATTCTTCCAAAGTACTTGGTTTATAATGATTGATGCAGGATGCTGCATTGAGCGCCCGTTCTTTTGTTTTCATATAAACATAAGTTTCTTCCCTATTGGCATGTATATGACCATAAATATGCCATGAATTTCTTTTTTCCTGATTCCATTCCGCTAATGGAAAATGACAAAGACATATCTGTTTTCCTCCTTCTGATACATGCATCATCTTATCCGCAGATTCAAAATATGCCATAGCCGTCTTATTTTTCAACATATGCAGATCGTGATTACCGATAATTAAATGCTTATGCCCATTTAATTGTTTTAAATACCACTCCTCCGGATGCTTCGTATTAAAAGCGAAGTCCCCGACAATAAATACATGATCATCCAACTTTACACATTTATTCCAATGTGCTATCATAACGGTATCCATTTCTTTTACATCTGCAAATGGCCGCTTGTCAAAATGAATCACATTCTCATGTCCAAAATGCAGATCACTAATGTAATAATTCATTTTTAGTTTCATTTCCTTCCGTCGTCCTGTAATTATAATACCTCAGATTTTGTTTAAAAAATTCGTATATTTATCTCCACTTTTCATCAATGCAATTAATTATAAACTTGCAGTACAATAAAGTTTTATACTATTATTGTTAATAATCCAAATTTTAGAATATTACAAAAAATTATTTTGAGGTGATTAACATGACCGAAAATTGTTTTCTTTCTGATACTGACATTTCCGAACAGAACTTAAAGAATTTTAAAGATTCACTTTTACACCTTTTTTCTATCTTAGACGAAAAAGATAAATTAAATGAAAAAGATAAGTTAAATATTTGTCCAAATAATAAATATACAAAAACATTAAACATCAAACAGTGCTATAAGTCCGCTGTCAACAAATTAACTTATTCCGGCAATAAAATACAGCTCTCAGGTTTGAAAGTTTTTTTGATGCACTCCGTATTATCCTGCCCTGTCTCCTTAAACAAAAAAACTCCGGATATAAAAATAAACAACTTTCGCCTTTGTGACTACAAGAAGTTTATTCTGAAACATCCGGATGCAACTGACATTCTTTGGGAAATAAAAAAAAATCCAGCCCAGCTTTTTTATCGTCTGGAGTATTTATTTCGGAAAAACTGGGCCTATTTTTATGAATATTATAAAAAAATTTTAGAAAATCACCCTTCCACTAATACTTTTGACTTGGATTCGAAACTACCCGACAATCCAAACGAAATCTACAAGACCGTAGAAAACCTTCTTTTCCTTTATGAAACTTTTTTACTATACGGCATGAGTCACCTCGAAAAAGATCAGATTGCATTTTGCAACGAATTTATTTCAGACAGTTCCAGGCTAATTGATGCCTTTCAAAATGCTGCTACCAGCAAAGACTGTTCTGTAAAAACACAACAACAACTTAACAACCTGTTCTCTGACTTTTCAGGCAAATATGAATCAATTTTTATATCGAATACATATAAAAATACAATGGATTTTCTTACTATCATTCCTTCTATGGTGGAATATTACAACAACACACACCTTATTATGCTGCAGATTGAAGCTGAAATTACACGTGATTATTTAAATGTTTCTATATTATATAATAAAAGAGGGACACATCCTGTGTTTTTTGTTCACAATCAAAACATGGATCATATTCGTCATGAAATTGCAGACGATTTTTATAACAATGAGAACCTAAACCAGCACGAATTATCTTTCATTTCATCTTCTATTGTCAAAAACTGTGGTGCCTGCTCTCAAATGTATTGTACAAACTGTGAACATCGTTTTGAACTTTTCACTAAAATACAATCTTGATCTCCGTACCCACACCAACCTCGCTCGTTAATGTCATCTGTGCATCATGCTGCGCAACGATATGTTTTACAATGGCAAGTCCAAGACCTGTACCGCCGGTAGATTTTGACCGACTCTTGTCGACACGGTAGAAACGCTCAAAGACACGCTCCTGCTGTTCCTTTGGGATTCCGATACCGGTATCTTTTACGATCAGTACCGGTCTTGTATTTTCGATGGCAGTCACGATCGTGACACTGCCGCCTTTTTTGTTGTAGCGCACCGCATTACTGCAAAGGTTAAACAACAGTTCCTCAAGCAGTGTCTTATTCCCGCTCATCGGAACAGACGTCCCCTCTAATTGCAATGTCACCTCATTTTTCTCTGCCTGCATCTGCATGGAGCTGACGCACTGCTCTCCAAGCTCATGCAGATCAACCGTCTCAAATTCAAGTTTTAAATCACTGTCATCTAATTCTGACAACTTAATAATATCATTGATCAGCGACTGCAGCCGCTCCGCGCTCTTATGGATCTCATTTGCAAAATGCACGGTATCCTCACCGCCTGTCATTCCGCTTGCGATCAGTTCTGCATATCCGGAGATAGCCGTCAGCGGCGTTTTTAATTCATGTGAGACATTGGCTGTAAACTCCTGCCGCATCTGCGCATGGTTTAAGATATCCATATGCTGCTTTTTGATCATGGAAATAAATGGCTGCATTTCCTCATAAACTTCTGTCTCATCCACGAGAACAATATTGTCTGCCATCTTCTCGATCGGTGCCATCAGTCTCCGCGTCAGGCGGTATGAATAAAATACACACATCAGAAATACCATCAGTCCAACCGCCAAGATCAGCCCCGACATCGTAGACACCAGATGATAAATGCTTCCGCTCTCTTTTGCCACACGCACAACACTTCCATCTTCTTTTCTGAGTGCATAATAAAAAGTATGCTTCGACGAAGTGGATGAGACACGGATTGATTTTCCCTCACCATTTTTCATTGCTTCTGCGATCTCCGGACGTTCTTTATGATTTTCCATGGAAGATACATCTTCCATGCTGTCATATTCCACATCACCATTTTCATCCACGCATGTAATGCGCAGTCCATCGGTTTCCAAAGAATAAGTGATATCTTTCGATAACTGATCCGGACTTATCACTGAAACAACATGTGCATTTGCCTTTAGATCATCAAATATCTGTTCTTCTAAAATCTGATAAAACAGAAACATAGAACAAACGGCAGTCACCACAATGGCGATTGCCGCAATCAACATAAACCCGGTATTGATCTTTTTCTTCATTCTATCATGTACCCCACATTCCGCACGGTCTTGATACAGCTTCCCGCTGCACCAAGTTTCTGCCGCAGTGTTTTGATATGCATATCAACGGTACGGCTCTCACCCTCATACTCGAAGCCCCATACCTGATCCATGATCTTATCTCTTGATAAAACGATTCCCTGATTGAGCATCAGGTACTTCAGTAATTCAAACTCTTTAAACGTCAGTTCACACGTCTGCCCTGCAACGGTAACAGCATGTTTATCCATATCCATAAGAATATCTTCATGAATCAGCTGTGAATCTTCATGCACGCGGCTTGTTCTTCTAAGCATTGCCTTCACACGGGAGATCAGCTCCATCACACCAAACGGTTTTGTGATATAATCATCCGCTCCAAGATCAAGTCCTTTTACTTTATCAAGTTCACTTGTTTTTGCCGTTACCATGATGACCGGAACCTCTGCAGTTGCCTTATCTGCCCTTATCTTTGTTAAAATATCCAGTCCGTCCTCCCCCGGAAGCATGATATCTAAAAGGATCAGTGACGGAATATTTTTTTCCAGACGCTTAAAAAATGGTGCACTGCCCTCAAATTCTTCCACTTCATAGCCACTGTTTTTGAGTGCATACCGCTCAATTTCACGAATATTAATATCGTCTTCCACTATATAGATTGTTGCCATATTTTCCCTCAATCTCCATTTTCAAGCGTCTTTTTTGTACACCAACTGTGTTCCATGCAAATATTCGATTGCTAAAAATCCTTCACACTTAAATCTGATACATCTTCTCGAACTCGTTTAACTGTTTTGTAAACTCTGCACTCTCCTCAGCATCCATCTGCTCGGTAAAACTGTGTTCCTCTAACTGGGTATCCTCTAACTGCATCATATATACCGCGATATTGGAACAATGGTCTGCAACACGCTCATAGTTCATTGCAAGATCTGACAATACAAGACCAAGCTCAATGGTACATTTCCCTTTTCTAAGACGCTTCATATGGTTTTTCTTTACTTTCTTGTTTAACTCATCAATAACTTCTTCTAACGGTTCTACCGTACGTGCCAGTGCTTCATCCCCCTCCACGAACGCATTTGTGGTACGCTCTAAGATATCGCGGAGTGCCGCACTGTATACCAGCATTTCTTCTTTTGCTTTCTTAGAAAATACGGCCCCCTCTTTTACCATCTGCTGTGCATTTTCCACTACGTTGATGGAATGGTCGGAAATACGCTCAAAATCTGTCAGACAGTGAAGCAGAGATGTCACCTTCAGACTGTCTTTGTAAGATAAATTCTGGCTGCTTAACTTTGTTAAGTATGCGCTGAGTTTATCATCATAGGTATCTACGATATTTTCTTTTGCAATGACATCCCCGACCTTTTCTTCGGAGTATTCATCGAGTACGGTCATAGCCTCTAAAAATCCTTCATGTGTGATCTTCGCCATCTGGTTTGCCAGAGAGTGACACTGCTCAATTGCAAATGCAGGACTGCTTAAGAAGCGGTCGTCTAAGATCACAAATACATCCTCTTTCTGATTCTGTTCCTCTGCAGTTTTCGGGATCGTTAAGTATGCCAGTTTCTCCAATCCCTTTGTAAATGGAAGTAAAACCAGGGTTGCGAACACATTAAATATGGTGTGGATCATTGCGATTCCCGCTGCTCCAACGACTTCATTGGTAAATTCAAATCCGATCAGCGCATTGCCTGTATAAAACAATACCAGAAACAGGATCGTACCGATCACATTAAAATAAAGATGCACGAATGCCGTTCTCTTTGCACCTCTGTTTGCGCCAACCGCTGAGATCATCGCCGTCACACAGGTACCGATATTCTGTCCCATAATGATCGGGATCACAGAACCATAGGTAAATGCTCCTGTTACAGACAGTGCCTGTAAAATTCCGACCGATGCAGAGGAACTCTGGATGATCGCAGTAAGTACAGCTCCTGCTAATACACCAAGGAACGGATTATGGAACATCGTTAAGATATTCGTAAATTCCGGCACATCTGCAAGCGGTTCTACCGCCCCGCTCATGCTCTCCATACCGTACATTAATACTGCAAATCCAAGTAAGATCTCACCGATATCTTTTTTCTTGTCGCTCTTTTTCGACATACAAAGTATGATTCCGATCATTGCAAGGATCGGTGAGAAGGAGGATGGTTTTAACATCTGGATAAAAAAGTTATCCCCCTGCAGTCCACTTAAGCTCAAAAGCCATGACGTTACCGTTGTTCCGATATTTGCACCCATAATGATGCCGACTGCCTGTGACAGCTTCATAATACCGGAATTTACAAAACCAACCACCATAACCGTCGTCGCCGATGACGACTGGATCACTGCCGTTACACCTGCACCAAGCAACACTGCCTTGATCGGGTTTGATGTCAGAGTCTCTAAGATCTTCTCTAATTTACCTCCTGACATCTTCTCCAGTCCGGCACCCATTACATTCATTCCGTACAGGAACAGTGCCAATCCGCCAATGAGGGTCAGTACTCCAAAAATATCCATCTCAATCTCCTTTTGTATGCCGCTTTTCTTATTCTTTACGTTTTTTTGACATATAATTTATTTATACAGCATTTTTCGTCATTTTGCAATTAGCATAAAAAGGAGTATGTAAATTCGCCGTCAACTTTATGTAAAATCTATGTAAAATCTTTAAGAAACCATTTATTTTTGTCTATTTTTAATTTTCATGCTGCCCGGTAATAGAATAAATTACCCACTCTGCAATATTGGTCGCATGGTCTCCGATACGCTCAAAATATTTTGCAACCATCAGCATATCTGTTGCCTGTTCACCATTTTTTACATTTTCATTGATCTTTTTAATGAGCTGCTGTCTGAACTGGTTAAACAGATCATCCACCACATCATCTTCTTTGATGACCCAGTGTGCTAAATCCATGTCTTTCTGCACGAATGCATCCACACTCTTGATCACCATATTTGTTGTCTCTTTTGCCATCGCCTTGATAAGGTCAAGATTGATCGGATCACCGGTTTCATAGGATGCATCTGCCATTAAGATCGTCATCTCCGAAATATCGGATGCATGATCTCCGATACGCTCCATATCTGTGATCATTTTAAGTGCTGCAGAGATCAGGCGCAGATCTTTTGCTACCGGCTGCTGCTGCAGTAATAATTTCATACAAAGACTTTCAATATCCCGCTCCTGATGATCGATCTCCTCATCAAAGCTGATCGCTTTTTCCGCTTTTTCCACATCCTGTTTCACAAGTGCAGAACATGCCATCTCGATTGCCTGCTCGATCAGGCCTCCCATTTCTATTAATTCGTCATTCAATGTCTGAAGCTGTCTGTCAAACCTGTTTCTCATGATTTTCCACTTCCTTCTTTCTTTTCACTGTAATATGTTAATGTGCATTTTCTTACGCTTTTTGTATGTTATAAGCAATGAAACCTGAGGTATCATCCAAAACGTCCGGTAATGTAATCCTCTGTTCTCTTATCCTGCGGAACTGAGAATAACCGCTCTGTATCACCGGCTTCAATGACTTCTCCTAAAAGGAAAAATACCGTCTTATCCGATACACGGACTGCCTGCTGCATGTTATGCGTTACCATAATGATCGTATACTGTTTTTTCAGTTCAATGACAAGATCCTCGATCTTTGATGTTGAAATAGGATCAAGCGCAGAAGTCGGCTCATCCATTAAGATAACTTCCGGATTGACTGCAAGTGCCCTTGCAATACAGAGTCTCTGCTGCTGTCCACCGGACATACCAAGTGCACTTTTTTTCAGTCTGTCTTTGACTTCATCCCAGATTGCTGCATCCCGCAGGGATTTTTCCACAATCTCGTCTAATTTTGCCTTGGAACGGATACCGTGTGTTCTCGGTCCATAGGCAATATTGTCATAAATGCTCATTGGAAACGGATTTGGTTTCTGGAATACCATCCCGACACGCTTTCTTAAAAGATTGACGTCCATGCCATTATAAATATCTTCTCCATCCAAAAGAACACTTCCGGTGATCTTACATCCTTCCACTAAATCATTCATTCTGTTTAAACTTTTTAAAAAGGTGGATTTTCCGCAGCCGCTCGGTCCGATAAAAGCGGTAATTTCATTCGAGCCGATCGACATATTGATATCTTTTAATGCATGAAAATCACCATAATATAAATCAAGGTTTGAAATTTTAAATTTTTCTGACATGTTTTTCCTCATTCCTGCGCCATTTTGCGCATTGCTTCTTTCCTGCACTCCACTATTGCTTCGGTGCTTCAAACTTCTTTGCGATCAGGGAAGATACCCCGTTGATGATTAGTACCACGACAAGAAGTACAACTGCCGTCGCATATGCCTCATTTGTATGCATACCCTCACGCGATAACGAATACATGTGAATTGCCAGGGTACGTCCGGAATCGAAAAATCCCGCAAGATTTGCAACTGTACCTGATGTATAAATAAGTGCCGCCGTCTCTCCTACGATTCGTCCGATTGCTAAGATGATGCCGGATAAAATACCTGGAATTGCACTTGGTAGTACGATCTTAAATATGGTACGCAGTTTTCCTGCACCGAGTCCGAAACTTCCTTCGCGAAATGAATCAGGGACACACAAAAGTGCTTCCTCAGTCGTTCTCATGATGACCGGGAGTACCATGATCGCGAGTGTTGCAGCACCTGCCATCATCGAATACCCCCACTTTAATGCAGTCACAAAAAACAGCATACCAAACAGTCCATAAATGATAGACGGAATACCGGACAGCGTCTCTGCCGTAACACGAATGATCCCAACCAGCTTATTTCCTTTTTTTGCATATTCTACAAGGTAGATCGCTGCACCTACGCCAAACGGCACGGATAACAAAAGTGCCAGCACTGTCATAAACAGTGTATTGATCATTGCCGGAAGCATTGACACGTTATCTGAGTTATATGTCCATGCAAACAGCGATGGTTTTAAGTACGGGATACCGCGGATTAAAATATACCCCACCAGAAACACTAAAACGCCTACGGTCAGCACTGCTGCTATCAGCACTAAAAGCAGCAATATGAATGAACCCGGATGTTTCATATATGATTTGATCTTGTCTTTCAAAGACTGCTGATTGATCGCAGCAATCTCAGATTCCATATGTTTTTCCATCTGATTCCGCCCTTTCTAATTATCCTTTGTACGTCTCTTTAAAATAGAGAAAGAGACATTGATGATGAGGATAAACACAAACAGTACCACACCGGTTGCGATCAATGCTTCCCGGTGAAGATCCGTTGCGTATCCCATTTCCATTACAATATTTGCCGTTAAGGTACGGACTCCTTTAAAAATACTCGATGGCACCCTTGCCTGGTTTCCTGCAACCATCATAACCGCCATTGTCTCACCAATCGCACGTCCGACACCGAGCACGACCGCTGCCATAATACCGGATTTTGCTGCTGGAACGATTACAGTAAAAACACTTCTCTCATGTGTTGCACCAAGTGCAAGTGCTCCTTCATAATAGCTGTTTTCCACGGCACGGATCGCTGATTCTGATACACCTATGATTGTCGGCAGGATCATAATTCCAAGCAGGATCGACGCTGTTAAGATACTGTTTCCATTTCCTTTAAAATGCTCTCTGATAAATGGAACTAACACAACCAGACCGAAAAATCCGTATACGATCGAAGGAATACCTGCTAAGAGATCCACGATCGGTTTTAATATCCGGTACAGTTTTTCCGGACAGAAACGTGCCATAAAGATCGACATCAGAATTCCGATCGGAACACCGATCAGGAGAGCTCCTCCGGTTACATAAATACTTCCTAAGATCATCGGAAAGATTCCGAATATGTTATTCGTCGGTTTCCACACTTTTCCCGACAAGAACTGCCATACGCCGATTTTCTGCATTGCCGGAAATCCGTTTGCAAACAAGAACACACAGATTAAGGCTACCGCGATAATGGATATGACTGCCGTAAAGAGGAAAACGCCTTCCATTACTTTTTCTTTGATATGATTCATTGTTATCTCCAAACTGATCAAAAGTCGTGTACATTATTTATGCAAAGACCGGCAGAGTATCTGTCTCTCCCGGTCTTTACCTGATGTTTTATAATAAGGAATTCTATGAAATATGTTGTTTGTATCTGTCTGTATTACTCTGTAACGCCATCCCAGGATGTGATCTCGCCTGTATAGATGCCTTTTACAGTATCTTTGGAAAGATCTGCAGTCGGGTTGTCATTGTTTACGATCACTGCAATACCATCCATAGCGATCACGGTTGCTGTTAAGCCACCCTCTGTCTCAGAATCTTTTAATTCACGGGAAGCCATACCAATATCACAGGTTCCATCCATAGCTGCTGTCATACCTGTGGTGGAATCACTCTCCTGGATCTCGATCTCTGCACCGCTGTTGACTGCAGCATATGCCTCTTTTAATTTTTCCATAACAGGTGTTACGGAAGAAGATCCTGCTACAACGATTTTTCCACTTGCGCCGTTTGACTCAAATGCTGCTGCACCGTCATCTACCGGGATGTATTTGTTATCAGAAATAACTGCCTGTCCGTCTGCGCTCATGATGAAGTTGATAAAATCCTGTGCTACATCACTTGGTGTTCCTTTTGTTGCAATATTAAACGGTCTTGCGATCGTGTAATTCCCGCTCTTAATATTATCTACGGTAGCTTCTGCTCCATCGATGGAAACTGCTTTTACACTGTCATTTAAGGAACCAAGTGATACATATCCGATCGAGTATTCATCACCTGCAACAGTTGTTAACATAACATCCGTACTGTTTGTAATGATCGCTTCATCTGTTGTATTATCGATTTTCTCACCGGCATCGTTTTTCTCTTCTACACCGAACAGCTCGATGAAAGCGCCTCTTGTACCGGAACCATCCTCACGGGATACAACGTTGATGTACTCACTGTTGTCAAAATCTCCGGATTCTGCTGCCGCACTTGCTGCTGTCGTATCTGGTGTGACATCTGCTGACTGATCTGTGGAATTATCTGCAGCGCCTGATGCGTCTGTGCTTGCATCTGTATTTGTATCTGCTCCTGCATTTGCACTTGCATTTCCACTGTTACCACAACCTGCGATCATACTGGCTGCCATCATACCTGTTAATAACATACACATTACTTTCTTTTTCATTTTTTAATCCTCTCTTTTTTCAATTTGCAGGTTGTCTGCTTTCCTGCTGTTTTCTTTTCATTTCCTTTTGACAGTTTTTACTTTAAAGCACTTATGTAAAATACATGAGAGAGGTTTAGTAAAATGTATGTAAAATAATGGTAAATGTTTCGCTTACTTTTACATCTTCTCGATCTGTCTGCGCAGTTCTAACATCTGGTTATCTACTTTTGCGATCACATCAGAATAATTTTTTGTTGCCTGCTCCACATTTTCAATCTGTCCTGCATTTTTCTTGTAGCACATCTGGTTATCCAGTTCTGCCCAGTAGTCCATGGCAAACGAACGGATCTGTATCTCCACCCGCACCTCTGTTGTTTTTTCCAGATAAGTAACAGGAACACCCACGATCAGATGGATGCTCTGATAACCGCTTTTTTTGGGATTTTTTACATAATCCTTCTCTTTGAGCAGTTTAATGTCCTTCTGTTTCTTTATATAATCCGCCACGCGGTAAATATCATCACAGAAAAAACAGACGACACGGATTCCGGCAATATCGTTTAAAGTATCTACCGCTGCCTGAAACGTTACCTCTCTTCCCTTCCGCATCAGTTTTTTCACAATACTGTCTGTCTGCTTGATCCGTCCCGTCATAGTACGAATAACCTGACGGCCAAATTGCTCTGTCAGGTCCGCATTGATCATTTTTAATTTTGCCTGCACCACATCCATCGCATATGTATAAGAAATCCGTACCATAGGTGCTTCAATCTGTTCTTTTAATTGTTTTTCCATGAGCAAGGTATCTGCTCCCGCTAAATTCTCTTTTATTCCTATGCGTTTTTTCTGTTTTTTAGAATCTTTCTTCGGCAAAATCCATATCTCCTATTTCGTAATCATCTTCGTCTTCATAATAATCATTTTGATCTTCTGCTTCGAACTCATCCCGTACATTTTTCTGTGCAAAATCCTTTTCTTTGTGCTGCATCGCATTTGCCTGAAGCTTAAAAACGACAAACCCGATCACAAACATTGCTGCGATCACGATAACACCGGCTTTTGAAGTATGAAAAATCTGCGTGGAGATTCCCATGAGCATCGTTCCCATAAAAGATGCTCCCTTTCCAAAAATATCAAAAATTCCAAAATATTCACTGGATTTTTCTTTCGGTATGATCCTCGCATAATAAGAACGCGATAATGCCTGGATCGCTCCCTGAAATACTCCGACAAATGTTGCCATCATCCAGAATTTCCACGCCGCATCAAGCCAGAGCGCATAAACGGCAACCAGAAAATATGCACCGATACATACCGCGATCAGACGTGCTGTATCAAATTTCTGTGCCAGTCTGCCGAAAATAATAGCACACGGAAATGCAACGATCTGTGTTAAAAGCAGTGCAAGGAGAAGGCTCGTATCGCTGATCCCAACATCTTTTCCATAGGAAGTTGCCATTTCGATAATTGTGTATACACCATCTATATAGAAGAAAAACGCAACCAGAAAAAGAAATACTTTTTTGTTATTTTTAATCTCACCGCACACACTTCCAAGTCTTTTTACCGTTTCTGTTACTCCGCTTGTTCTTGTTTCCACATAATAGTTCTGTTTATAATTCTTTAAAAGCGGAATCGTAACAACTGCCCACCACAAAGCATTGATAACAAATGCTATCGCGGTTGCCATCGTACCGCTGATACCGATATAATCTGCCCCAAAGATCAGGGCAAGGCTTGCAATAAACGGCACACAGCTTCCGATATATCCCCATGCATATCCCTGCGAGGATACATCATCCATGCGCTCATCTGTCGTCACATCCACGAGCATGGAATCATAAAAGATGAGACTGCCGGAAAATCCGACTTTGGTGATCACAAATACCACCAGAAATAACATGGCACTCTTCGGAAGCGCAAGTGCGGCACATCCAATAACTCCTACCATCATAAAAAGTGTAAATAACGGTTTCTTCCGGTTCTTCCCATCTGCAACCGTTCCGAGCACCGGTCCTAAAATTGCCACGATCAAAGTGGAAATTGAGATCGCATAGCTTAAATATGCCGTAGAGTCAGCAGCAGATATGCTGTTCTGTGTTGCCATATTTTTAAAATAGATCGGTATGATCGTGGACACTAAAAGTGCAAAGGCAGAGTTTCCGACATCATACATTACCCAGTATTTTTCAAGTTTATTCAATTTCTGTTTCATTTTCACTAACCTCGATTCTTCATGATAAAATCAAAAATTTCATGATAATATCTGCATCTTGTTTTATAATCTGCATTAAAAATTTCATGTTTGGATGCCGGCATACAGACCAATGAAGCTGTATCCACATGATTTGCAAAAACTGCGATCGCACGATTATCTACCATATGATCATTTCCTGCTATAAAGATTAAAACAGGGATCTTAATGCGCTCTAAGCTCTTTTTTTGCATCAGTACCTCTGTTGCCTTCATCGATGCCAGAAGCCATCCATATGTACCTCCATTCGTCTGGTACCTGGAATTTTCCAGTCTTTGTCCAAAAATATAGTAATAGCGTTCTCTTGAAATGCAGCTGCTATGCTCAAAATCCGGTCTGCCGGAAAATCCGCTCTGTCCTGCAGCATAACGATCACCTCTTTTTGTTTTCACATAAAAAGCTGCCGTCATTTTTGCTGCCCACCACGGATATTTTCCAGTCTGCATCCGAAACATCGGTGAGGAAAGGATTGCTCGTTCAAATACTTTCGGATGTTCCTCAACATACCGCGCTGCGATCGCACCGCCCATAGAATGTGCAAAAAGAATCCTGTGCTGCTCCATCCGGTAATTCATTTTCTTCATAAAGCAGTCTAAGTCTTTTACATAATCTTCAAAATTGCGGATATATACTTTCTGTGCATCTGAGACTTCACGTTCTGAATAACCATGCCCACGATGTTCTAAGATATAAACAGAACAGCCCTGCTGTAAGAAATAATAAATAACCTCATTATATTTTTCCGCAAACTCGCTGAATCCGTGTGAGATCACAATACAGGTGTCTGCATCTGCATTAAGATACTGCTGATAAAAAATGACTGCCCCGTCATAACTGTGAAAGCAGCCATATTTCCGATATTGCTTTAAATATGGTTCCACCAGATTTTTTTGCCAATTCCGGTATCCTTCGTCTGCAAAATACAGACTGCCTGCCGCATTCATAACGCCGCCATTTCTTTATGCTTCAACAATTTCACCAGCTCCGGTGTCAATTTCCCATCACTGTACTCTTCCGCAATTTTTTTGCCGCGGTCCGGGTAATTTGTGATCATTGCATCGGCACGTGCCGCACAGACAAGCCGCATATATTTTTCCTCATTTACAGTCCATACATGGACTTTCTTTTTCTGCCTCCTGCACTCCTCCATGAATCCTTCATACTGAATATTATAAAGTGCCGGATGCAGTGCATCTGCGCCTACCACATAAGATGCATAACTGACCGGATTGACAATCCCGTCTTCATAAAGCATTCCGGTCTTCGCCTGTGGATTGATCTCCTTGATTTTTTGTATGGAATAATGATTAAATGAAGAAAAAATCACACGTTCCATCAGTCCCATACGCTCTGTGAGGTCTAACACCCGCTCCTCAATCTCCGGATAAAATACAACACCTGTCTTGATTTCCACATTAATTGTCAGATCTGTTGGCTTTATCAACGCATATACTTCCTCTAATATGGGAATCTGTGCATGCTCATATTCCGGATGCGTGCGGTTGAAATTATGCTTTATCAACTTCGCATAAGTAAAATCTTTTACCCAGCCGCTTCCATCGCTCACACGGTCAATCGTTTCATCGTGGATGACAACAAGTTCTCCGTCTTTCGTAAGCTGCACATCCAGCTCGATCCCGTCTGCGCCAAGCTCCACCGCTTTCTCAAAATTTTTATCCTGCCTGTTTTTCCTTCTGCCCGGCTTTTTTGCTTTTCTCTTTTTTCTTATCCTAAGCGGTGATTGTAAAATGGGTGTGGAGTATTATGTAAAAAATGGGTAAAAAAATACAGAACCACATTTCTGTGATTCTGTAACATGCCTTTATTTCTTCCTGTGATTCCTTTTTCCCTGATGATTCTAATCCTTATGCGCCGCCTCATAAACGTTATAGCATGCAGCAGCCCCGATCACGAGCGCGGCCCCGATAAACGCCGTGCGTCCGATCGTCTCTCCGCAAAAGATCGCAACAAGAATCGGGTTCAAGATCGGCTCTAATGTAGAAGTTAAGGATGCCGTAACCGGTGAAACACAATCTAAGCCCCTCGATAAAAAGATGTAGGATAATCCAAACTGGATCACACCGAGAAGGATAATGCAGATCCATGCCTTCGCAGAATGATCGGTCTCCCCTAAAAACGACGGCAAACCGATACATAAACTCATAACATGGGATGCTAAAAGTGACGACTCAAAATCAGAGCCAGGGAAACCTTTCATCATCATAACCAATGCATAGGTAAATCCTGAAAATACAGCAAGCAGATTTCCTGCCATTCCGCCGGCACTTAAGGAATCTAAAAAGAAACACAATATCCCTGCGAACACGACCGCGCACGCGATCACTGCCGCCTTTTTCGGTTTCTTCTTATATAATATCCACATCAGCAGGATCACAAAGATCGGCTCTGTAAATTGGAGCACGATCGCATTTGCCGCCGTTGTCATCTTTGTCGCAGAGACAAATGTCAGTGCCATAACTGTATTGCAGATGGCACCAAACAGTACCGTCTTATTCCATACAAATTTTCGTTTTGTGATCACCATATAAGAGGCGATCAGCATAAATGAAAAAATACTGCGGATTCCCTGGATCGTAATGGAACTCCACGGAATCGACTTTATCAGAACGCCTCCTGTACTGAAACATACTGCAGAGAGCAGCACATAAATGGTTCCTTTCATACTTTCTTTATCTAACTGTTTTTCCCGCATTTTAATCCTCATTTCTGCTTCACCTCATTACCAGTGCGGGCAGCACAAGCACAGCAAGGAATATGATATTTGCCAGATGAAACCACAACAGATAATACCCCTTTGTTCGGTTATAATTATGTGCATAGATCTTATAGGAGATCAGACTCGCCATGGAAGCGATCAGTGTACCAAGCCCTCCTAAATTCACGCCCAGTAAAAGCTGCTTTAAATCACTTGAAAATCCAGATAACAACAATGCCGCCGGGACATTACTGATCACCTGGCTTGCCACAAGTCCAACGAAAAGCTCCCTTCCATTTACCAATGTCTGCAATGTTTTCTGAAACACCGGCAGCCGTCCGATATTTCCGGTAAAAATAAAGAAAGCGATAAAGGTAAAGATCAGACAATAGTCCACCTGTGCAAGCACCTTTCTATCTGCCAGAAATACCGCTAAAACCACTGCCGCAAGCAAAATATAATATGGCAGGATTCTTGCCACAACAAGAAGTGCCATCACAAATAAAACCACATACATGACCGTCAGCTTTTTGTTCATTTCCTTTTTCTCTTCCGAAAAATGGCAGTCGGTCAATCTGATCTTCCTTTTTCTCGCACTTAAAACAAAAATAGTCAGTGCAAGCAGTACACCGGAAATAACGGTATATGGAAGCATAAATACGATAAATTCCCCGACATTCATTCCGGAGAGATTATAAAGATACAAATTCTGTGGATTTCCGATCGGCGTCAGCATACTGCCAAGATTTGCTGCTATCGTCTGAAGTACGATGACCGGAACCATAAGACGCTCCTGACCGCATTTTTGCAAAGTCAAAAGTGCAAACGGAACAAACGTCAGAAGCGCAACATCATTTGTAATGACCATACTGGAAAAAAAACACAAAAAAACAAGCACAAATGCCAATTGGGCTGTATTTTTCGTATGCGCTAAAAGCCTCCGCCCGATTTCATCAAAAATCCCGTTATTCTGTACCCCCGCCATAATGATCATCAGTGAAAGCAATATTCCCAGTACACGAAAATCAATATAATTCACATACTGCTGATCCGGATGCACAAAAAAAGCGGATATTACCGCTAAAATTGCTGCAACGGCCAGCACTGTTTCTTTTTTTACAAATGCTATGATTTTTTCTTTCATATATAACACCACCCATAAAACTTACCTGTCTATTCTAATCACTTTCCCCCCGAATGTAAAGATACCAGGCTTAAATAAAAGGCATACATAATTTCCTGCATTCCGTGCACACTATAAGCATCATTGATATTTTATCTAATGACTGCTGTGCATGCAAATTTACATGTCACAAAACCGGACAAAAATGGAGGATCTTATGTACCCACCTGTAACACTCCCTGTCACAAATGAATACGGTTATTTTGAAATACGGTTAGAGAGTATCGGCGGTCTCGGCGCAAATCTCTGTGGAAAAATGCTCGGCGAACTCGGTGCCTTATACCTTTCCTTAAACTCCTTGAGTTTTTCCAGCTACGGTTCCGAAAAACGCGGTTCGCCGGTAAAATCCTATATCCGCTGGAGTCCTGCTTCCACCCCGCTTCGCATCAACAGTCCTGTCTTAAGACCGCATGTACTTGGCATTTTCCACGAAGGACTGATCGGTACTTATCCGGTATTAGACGGAATTTCCGCCGACACAAAAATTGTTCTAAATACACCTTTGTCATGCGATGAAGCGGCAGAAAAATACAATATTTCCATTGGAACACTATATTGTCTGGACGCACTCTCTATCGCCATGAAATCCAGATCCCGCATCAACATGGTCATGCTCGGGGCAATCGCCAGAGCCTGTCCCTTTATCCCGCTGGAATCTGTCGAATCACTCTGCAAAAATACGGTTGGGAAAAAATATCCGGCTCTGATCGAAGCAAATCTGCAGGGTTTAAAAATGGGGTATGAAAAAACTTCCGAACAAAAACTTTCCCATAGATCCAAACACGCCTCTGACATGACCTTAGACTCCCCCGCCTCCTCTGCTCTCGCAAAAGAGACCTATGTCTGGGGATATAAAAATGCTCCGATCGGCGGGATCAATACGCGTCCCGGAAGCACCGTATCAAACGATCTCTCCCCGTCCCGTGAAGGTTATATTCCTCTCTTTCTGCAGGAACGTTGTATCAACTGCGGACTGTGTGACTCCACCTGCCCGGATATGGTATTTCAGTTTGCTCCTGGCACTTATAAAGGAAAAAATTCCATGGTAAACAAGGGGCTTGATTACCGGCACTGCAAAGGATGTCTGCGCTGTGTCGATGTCTGTCCGACACATGCCCTCGTAAAGGCGCTTGAAAAAGATTACCCGGAAAAACCATACTCTATGCCGGATCAGGATCTGCTGCCTGCAGGCATCCAGTATCAGAAGACAGGTGCAAACTCCTGGATCACCAGTGATTCTTATCTTGATGAAAAACGTATTGACGGAGGTATCGTATAATGTCGGATCAGCAGCAATCAACAACACAGGCTTTTCTAATTTCAGATCAACAGCCACAACAAAAATCGCAGACTTTCGTAAAGAAAACTGCTGCGCAGCGCGAACTCTATGAAAGTGGAAATGAACTTGCCGCCTACGCTGCAAAACAGATCAATTATCATATTATGGGCTATTATCCGATCACGCCCTCCACACAGATTGCGGAAAATCTCGATCTCTCGGGTGCAAGAGGCGAGCACAACATCCGCCTGATCGCCGCTGAAGGAGAACACAGTGCCGCAGGTATCTGTTATGGTGCCTCTGCCGGCGGCGGGCGTGTATTTAATGCCACAAGCGCCAACGGCCTGCTCTATGCCTTAGAACAGTTTCCGGTGCAGTCCGGGACACGCATGCCAATGGTCATGAATGTCGCCTGCCGTACTGTCTCCGGTCCTCTATGCATCAAAGGTGACCACAGTGACATCATGTATCTGCTCAATACCGGATGGATTATTTTATTTGCAGATGACCCGCAGATGGTCTATGACTTCAACCTGATTGCCTTAAAACTTGCCGAAAAAGTAAATTTGCCGGTTGCCGTTGCCTTTGATGGTTTCTTTACCAGCCATCAGAAACAGAAATGTATGGTTTTTTCCGAGGATGAGACCGTACAACACTTTATCGGTAAAAAACTTTCCTGCGACAATCCGGATATTTCTTCTTTTGCAGGAAATGGCTCAACCGGTGAAAATCATTTTTTCAGTGTACTTGACCTGAATCATCCGATCTCTGTCGGCTCTTATATGAATGAACCGGATATCATCAACAATAAATACCAGCTTTCCCTTGCCATGGAAGAAACAAGAAAAAAACTCCCGGTACTGTTTGATGAGTTTGCCTCCCTCTCCGGCAGAATGTATACTTTTTGCCGCGGATACAGGTATGAAGATGCAGATATTATCCTTTTTCTGCTTGGCTCTTCTTTTCACACTGCAACCGTTGCCGCCGATACACTGCGTAAAGAAGGCATCCGCGCCGGCGTTATCACCTTAAATGTGCTCCGCCCATTTCCAGCGGATGAACTGCGTAAACTCTGTATGCATGCGCAGACAATCATTGCCGCAGACCGTCAGGACAGCTACGGTGCCGGCGGCGGAAATATGTCCTTAGAGCTGCGCGCCGCACTGCAGGATACCACGGACTCTGCGCATCCGATCCGCGTACTGACACGTATTTACGGTCTTGGCGGTAAGGACTTTTTTGTAGAAGATGCGGTTTCACTGTTTCGTGAAGGACTTTCTTCTGACGCCAAATCTTTTGATTATTACGGTATTACACCGGGCAAGACAGGAAATCCACAGCCACAATATTTTGCGCCGCTCACAAAAGAACGCCAGTCTCCGGGTGTCACAGCCTGCACTTTTGATCCCGAAACCGGAAAAATGATCGTAAAAGGCGGACTCATCAAAGATGCCACCGCCATGCCAAAACGTATCGCTCCTGGAATCGGAACCTGCCCCGGATGCGGCATCCCGGTAAACTTAAACCTTCTGCTAAAAGGCATCGAGGGAAATGTGGTCTTTCTCTTCCAGACCGGCTGTGGCATGGTGACAACCACTGCATATCCTAAAACAGCTTTCCGCATTCCGTATATCCACAACCTGTTTCAAAATGGAGCTGCAACTCTAAGCGGACTGGTGGAAGTGTTTGAAGAACGGCAAAAACGCGGCGAATACCCTAAAGGTGAAATCACCTTTATCATGGCAAGCGGTGACGGCGGCATGGATATCGGCATGGGTTCCGCGCTTGGGACTGCGCTGCGCGGTCATCATCTGCTCATGTTTGAATATGACAACGGCGGATATATGAATACCGGCTACCAGCTCTCCTACTCTACCCCGATGGGTGCAAAAAGTTCCACCTCCCATCTCGGAAAAACACAATTTGGAAAAACTTTTTTTCACAAAGACATGCCGGAGATCATGGCTGCAACCCACCTGCCCTATGTGGCAACCGTTGCAGAGTCGAACCCGAATGATTTTATCAAAAAAGCTGCAAAAGCCGCTGCCTACGCAAGGGAATCTGGCACTGCCTATGTAAAAGCGCTTTCCGCCTGCCCACTAAACTGGAATGACCGCCCCGACACAGAACGAAAAGTTATTGCTGCCGCCGTAGACTGCTGTTATTTTCCGCTCTATGAAATTGAACGCGGCATCACATCACTTAGCTATGACCCACAGAAAGCGCATAAAAAAATCCCCATCACAGAATGGTTTTCCATGATGGGGCGTACAAAACATCTCGCCACCGAAGAATATAAACCAGTTGCAGACCAGATCCAGGCAGAGGTCGACAGGCGCTATGAACGTCTATTGGCGCGTGCCGGACATCCACTGCTGTAGCTTTTATGTCAAAGATTTAACCACCGACACGATTCCTGCGATCAAAAGCAGTATCAGTGCAATATAAACCAGTCCTGAGAAAAATAACCCAATCAGAAACAATGGGAAGATAATGATCGTAAGTAAAACTTTTAAAATCCCCCAGGATGCTTTAAATGCAAATATGATCATTTTACCAAACACAGCAAACATCAAAATAATAAACAGCGCTGTTAACATAGTCCTCTCTCCTTTTTCATACAGAATTTTTGCCTTAAATCACTGTAATTGTGATATGTCTGCAATAACAGTTTTGTTAATCCTATGTTAACAGTTGTCTGTCTAATGTCAAGTCCCTGCTTTAACCTCTGCGAAACCATTCTTTCATCACATCAAAAATCTGCACAAGTTCGTCTTCCTCTATAATATAAGGAACCATGGAATACATATATTTTAAGAACGGACGGCAAAAAACGCCTCTCTCGTATGCAAACTGCTGGAATCCTTCCAGTGTCGCACCATCATATACTTCCACACAGGTACAGCCACCCATCACACGCACTTCTTTGATTCTTTGATCGGTAAATCCGTCCATCTCACGATGTGAGATTTCTTCAATGCGTTTGATTTTTCCCATATAATTTTCCCGCTCAAAGATCTCAATTCCTTTCAGAGCTACGGCACAGGCAAGCGCATTTCCCATAAAAGTCGGTCCATGCATCAGCGCATGGCGGTCATTATCACTGTAAAATGCATCAAATACCTTATGGTTTGCCACTGTTACCGCATGTCCGATATAACCTCCGGTCAATGCTTTTCCAAGCACTAAAATATCCGGCAGCACCAGATCTGCAACAAAACGGTTGCCGGTTCTTCCAAATCCCGTTGCAACTTCGTCAAAGATCAAAAGCACGTCATACTGATCACACAATTCCCGTGCGCGTTTCAGAAAAGAAATATCATACATACGCATCCCGCCTGCTCCCTGCAGCAGCGGTTCTACGATAAAGCAGTTTAACCTGTCATGATATTTTTCAAATGCCTCCTCTAATGCCGGTATTTCTGTCGGAATGTGAACCACTCCTGTTTTTTCCTCAAACGCAAAATGATAATCCTCATCATCCCCTACTTCCATTGCCTTAAATGTATCCCCATGGTACGCATGCTCTAATGCCAGTACAAGCGGACGTTTTCTGCCCTGATTTGTGTTGTACTGCAATGCCATTTTTAAGGAAACTTCCACTGCAACACTTCCGGAATCCGAGAAAAAACAATAGTCTAAATCTCCCGGTAAATATTCCTGCAATTTATCCGAAAGCTTCTGCACCGGTTCATGTGTCAGTCCGCCAAGCATCACATGGCAGAAATGATCTGCCTGCTCCTTGATGGCAGCGGTCAGTTCCGGATGCTTATATCCATGGATCATGCACCACCAGGACGATACTGAATCGATCAGTTTCTGATCTTTTGTGTAAAGATAAACACCTTTTGCATCTAAAATTTTATACGGTTCCCGCATTGTTTTCATCTGTTCATAAGGATACCAGATCATATTTTTACTCCTCTTTTCTATCATTTCCTACTGTTTTCAGATACATATTCCGTAAATAACCAGACCAGATATCTTATTCATATAATGCCGCAAGTGTTTCCACATCCATCTTAAGCTCCGTGTCACCGTCCTGCACCTTCGCAAGCACAGATAGTCCTGTCATGTATTCGCACATATAAATATTGTCGTCCTCCATCACATCACCCGGATGATAATGGTTAAATATGATTCCTTTTAACGGCAAATGATGCGCCTTCATATATTCTGCCGTCAGAACCACACTGTTGATCGTACCAAGTCCTGCATCTGCGATCAGAATACTGTTAAGTCCAAGCTCTGACACCACATCTTCCAGCTGGATCTTCGCTTCATCGAAGCAGATCGGGCATAAAATACCGCCGCTTCCCTCCACCGTCACATAATCATACGTATCACATACAGCTTTATATCCATTTTTCACCACATCCATCTGCACCGGATGCCCCTCGATCCTTGAAGCAAGATGCGGTGAATATGCATGTTCATATACATAAGGGCACATTTCCTCAAGCGGCTGCGCAATCCCCGACATTTTCTGCACAAAAAGAGCATCCCCCGGTATCAGAGAGCCATCCTCCCGACGGTCATTTCCACTCATTGCCGCTTTATAGTAGGCAACAGATTTCCCGGCTTCTGCCAGTTTTTTTACGATCAGTCCTGTCACATATGTTTTTCCGATATCCGTACCTGTTCCTGTGACAAATAAAGCCTTGCTCATATCCATCCTCTTTTCTGTGCATTTTACTTCTTCATTCCTGCACAACTTTTTGTAACGCTTTCCCAATATATGCTGCGTATTTCTATGCTTCCTTTTTTTCCTCTTTCCAGTATTCCGGTGTGACATCGCGGCCTAAATCCTCAAGCAGCTGTCTGTCGCTGCGGATCGTTGCGCATGCCACCGTTGTCAGCATGTTTCCGGTAATGGATGCGGATGCTCCTGACTGGAAAGCAATCTCCCCATCGTTTGTCAAAAGTGCTCTTCCCGCTGCAAGACGGATATTGGCATCCGGGTTGATATAACGGAAAAATGCGATTGTGCGCAAAATATCAGCCTCCGACAGTCTTGACAGGTGTTCTAACGGTGTTCCCGGTATCGGCATCAGCGCATTAATCGGGATGGAGTCAATTCCCAGTTCCGCAAGGCTTATCGCCATATCAAGTCTGTCCTCCCATGTTTCTCCCATACCGATGATTCCGCCGGAGCAGGCGCACATGCCCTCTGCTTTTACTTTTTTTAAAGTTTCGATCTTCATATCGTAAGTATGTGTCGTGCAGATATTCGGGAAATTACGTCTTGATGTCTCAATATTGTGATGATAACTGGTGACACCCGCTTCATGCAGTCTGTGCAGCTGCTCTGCAGAAAGGAACCCCATAGATGCACACAGATCGATCTTACATTCTTTTTTCATCGTCTCATATGCATGGATCGCCTTGTCAAATTCCTCTCCCGTCAGTGCTCTTCCCGCCGTAACGATGGAAAAACGGTCAACACCTTCCCTCTCGTTCATTTTGCAGGCCGCCAAAATCTCTTCCTCCGGAAGGAAAGCATATTCTTCACAGTTTGTATGATGATGCGCAGACTGCGCACAATATTTACAGTCCTCCGGGCATCTTCCGCTGCGCCCGTTGATGATCGAGCACAGGTCTACCTTATCCCCGAGCCTTACTTCTCTGATCCTGTCTGCTCCCTCACAAAGCTCCTCTAAATCACAGGTCAGAAAAAATGACAGATCATCTTCCCTTGTGATTCTTCTTCCGTTAATAATTTCTTCTGCTAATGTAAGTGCATTCATTTCCTTTTCTCCCTCTCATTTTGTCGGATACCGTGAATTTTTCACGATCTCATTCTCACCACCTCATATGCAAGCACCGGTCTGACACGCTTTGCCACCACTGCTCCAAGAATACTTAAAGCAATATCCCCCGGTACAGCCAGAACAAAGCAGTACAAAAACAATGGTCCTACGGCGATCGGCGTATCGATCACAAAGTTACAGATGATATAGTAATAAATCATGCCGATTGCATACACGCAGAAAAGTCCCGCCAGGTTTGCAATCAGATACCGCGTTATGGTCTTTTTTTCCATGTGTTCTGCGATCCACCCGGTTACAAATGTTCCTACGGCAAATCCGATGATATATCCAAAACTCGGCTTAAACACATACCAGATTCCGCCCCCCTCTGAAAAAATGGGAAGTCCGGCAAGTCCAAGCAGCATATACGAGAGCACAGACAACGTTCCAAGCCTTGATCCAAGCAGCAGCCCCGCCAGCATTGTAAACAGATATTGCAGGGTAAACGGCACGACCGGTATCGGGATCTTGATAAATGCTCCAACTGCGATCAGTGCCGTGAATAGTCCACAGTAAATCACACCTTTTGTTTTCATCTTTGTTAACCTCCAATGTTCTTATAGTTAACAATATTAGTTAAAAAACGAGATAATGTCAACTCTTTTTATTTTATAAGTTAACATTATCCCATTTTATTAAAACAATTTGTATCATCATAATCACATACAATATACACTTTTAAACATTTTCAATATCAGTATTCATAAGACATACATGTATGCTTTACCTGTCATACCCGGCATCCGCCGCACATTTCCTTATCACTTTGGGAATATTCGCCTGATTATAAGAAAGCACTTCGATCTTTACACCCATTGCATACTGCTCTTCCCCTTCGAGCTTCTGCACACCGCCTTTTATCACTACTTTCGGACGTTTTACATCAAAACTGTATTCCATTCCAGTCAGAACACCTGATTTATTAATGGTATATACAATACGCTCATTCTGGTAACCGGTCTTCTGATACTGCTCATAATAAACAGACATCTTATCCATCTGTTCTGTATCGTCCTGTTCCTTAAACCCCGCCGGTTCTATTAAGTCAAGTGCCTGATCTCTTTTTTCTTTTAACTGCTGCCCAGACAAAGAAAAGATGATCTGCTTTGCTCCATCATCCAAATCTGCCGTCTCTGCAGAAACAATATCTTCCTCCCGATAACCCAGATTGGTAAGTGCCTGATAATTGGGGATATCTGTTGTCGTGCTGTAACCATTCCATTCACTCCAGGTTCCTGCCTGGTAGGAATTTACCGTAACACCATCGCAAAATTCTTTCACATACGTCATGGCTCCATCTGCATCTGTATTCTTATATTCCACCATCCAGGTTTCATCTAACAGATCAGCCCAGACCTCCTGCGTCTGCTGCACAATATCCTGATTTCCTGAATAACTGTTCGTCACCAGATAATGCACATTATTTACTCTGCGCAGCCCCCGCATGGCATCTAAGACTTTACCAGTCTCCTCACTTGCGACCCCGCCTGCAAACATACTTTCCAAAAATAACACCCCGGAAAAAATAGTGACTAAAACTGCCTGAACTGATTTTTTATCCATAGGGCTCCTCCGATCTCATCACGACTTCATTCGTGATTTTACTTGCACCATTTCATGGTATCATCATTTTCCATCAAATACAATCGTTTATCAGCCCAAGCCGCTCAAATGCATGTAAAATTCCATCCTCATCAATATGGTCTGTTACCATGTCCGCTAACCTTTTTACCTCATCTCTGGCATTCCCCATTGCAACACTGATCCCGGCGTACTCCATCATCTGGAGATCATTCGGTCCGTCACCAACTGCAATGCAATTCTCCCGTGAAATGCCGACATGATTTAAATAACGCTCCATACCGGTCGCCTTATTAATTCCATTAATTCCGATCTCGCCCGCAAAATCGCCCATTCCATCCAGGCTGATCGCCACCGCATCAAAATACGGTTCCATATCCGCATGTACCTTAGCAACCGGAAACGGTGCACCATAATAAATGATCTTCTCATTTTTTTCATTTTCCCATGGCTTCTCGGTCAGATGCATCCGTCCGATCAGACGGTCTAAGCGCTCTTTACTCATTCCGGCATCCCGGTAAACCTTTAACATGCCATCACAGCTTCTCTGGTTTAGCACCACGCCGTCATCCGCCTGATAGCAGAATAAAAATCCATTACTCTCTAAATAGTCAAAACTGGTTTTTCTGTGCTCCTCATCAATATAGGCATGATAAAACTCTTTTCCTTCGTCTTCCACAAAAGCACCCGCTCCACCGACAATGCCGGAAAATCCAAGTTCTAACAGCCCGTCATAAATCTGAAAACGGCTCCGTCCGCTGCATACCACCATCCGGTGGCCGTTTGCCTGCGCTGTGCGGACTGCGTACTGTGCAGACTCCGGGATCTCGCCCTTTTCATTGACCATTGTTCCATCTACATCAAGAAATACTACTTTTTTATCCATTTTCCACATCACCAGCCCGTAAATTCATCTACACTCTAAAGTTCCTTTTTACCGACGGACCCTTTCCTAACCTGATCATTTACACTATTATTTTATCTTATCATGCATTTCACAGGCTTTCAATATACATTCCTCCTTACATCAAAGCTGTATTTAAAATGGATTGTAATCACTGCTGCTTTCTGTTCGCATATAAATAATAGATCACATTGAGAACAATTCCAAATATCGTTGCTGCCGGAGCCGCAAAACCAATCTTTGTAAGACTTGCGTCCGGCTGGATGCTCATATAATATGCTAACGGCAAGCGCACCAGCAGTGTCTGGACAAGCCCCTGCACCATAACCCAGACTGTCTTATCGTGTCCATTAAAATAACCGATTATGCTGAATAAAATAGCTGTCACGATCGTTTCTAACGCAAAACCTTTTAGATAATCATAACCATTCTGCACAACGGCTGCATCTGTTGTAAAAATTCCAGTCAGAAGATTTCCTTTAAACCAGACAAGCGTAAATACGATACATCCGATCACAAGTCCAACACCCATGCCTGTAAACATTGCCTTTTTTGCTCTCTTTTCGTTGCCTGCACCCACATTCTGCGATACAAAGGATGCCATGGACTGCATGAGGGAACTTGGGATGAGCATTGCAAAATTGACAATCTTACAGGCAACTCCGTATCCGGAAGACGCTTCAAGTCCGAGCCGGTTGACAAATGCGCAGAGTGCAAGAAAAGATATCTGCGTCAGAAATTCCTGCAAGGCAAGCGGCAGACCGATCTTTAAGGCTCTCACACAGTGCATATTGATTTTAAAATCGTGTTTACTGATTTCAAATGGCAGTTCTCTTTTTACCAGCAGGAATAATGCAAACACAACACTGACTGCCTGTGCTGCTACCGTTGCGATCGCAGCTCCAGCTGCATCCAGATGCAGTCCTGCAACTAAAATCAGATCTCCTGCAATATTAACCACACAGGCAACCGCAACAAATAATAATGGGGATTTGCTGTCTCCAAGACCTCTGAAAATAGCTGCGAGCAGATTATACGCAACAATGAAAAAGATTCCGCCGCCGCAGATGCGCACATAAGTGGAAGTCAATTCCACTGCTTCTTCCGGTGCCTGCATCAATACTGCAATCGGCTGTGAAAACCCAATCATGATTACAAAAAGCACCGCAGAAACGATTGCAAAAATAATTGTCGCGCCACCGATCAAAGCCCCTATATACTGCGGTTTTTTCTCCCCGATATACCGTGCGATCAATACTGTGATACCCATTGCAAACTGCGTGATCACAAACGTAACTAAGTTAAGCACCTGACTTCCTGTCGATACAGCTGAAAGCCCGGAGGTTGTTCCAAACCTTCCCACGACTAAAAGATCTACTGCACCATAAGCCGCCTGAAGCACCAGTGCACCTAATATCGGCATCATAAATGGCAGTAATTTTCCCAAAATACTTCCCTGTGTAAAATCTGATTTTGAATTATTCAATGTCAACTCTCCTTTTACTCATGACTTCATAAAATTTTTCAATGGTCTGAATCATACAGTCTGCTTCTTCTTCGGAAATATGATCCATATATTTTAAAAGCCGGCTGTAATAATTTTTATCGTACTTATCCCACAATTCTTCACCTTTTTCTGTAATCGCAACATATGTGATTCTCCCATCTTCCTCCGATGCATATTTGGTGAGATAACCCTTTTTTTCCATCTCCTTGACCGTTCTTGTAACCCCCGGTCTTGGCAGCTTTAAGGTATCACTGATATCTGATACTTTTACTCTTTCCTTACTCTCCTGCTGACTGTGGATCACATCCATATACTGAATATATGCCGGTGTTACTCCTTCTGGCAGTTCCGGGAGCAGTTCCCGGATTCTTTTTGCAAGATAACAGGCATCTAACATTCTTTTTATCTTTTCTGCTGTCATTCTTTCACTTCCTTTTTCTGTTCTGCTCTATATAATTACTCTTGGTAATTACCATTGGTAATTATACGGCAGTATATATAGATTGTCAATAAGATTTTGATACCTCATACACAAGATAAACTCTTTATTTTCCAATAAAAATACCCCGAAAGCAGCTTCCAGTTATTGGATCTGTCTGCTTTCTGGGTATTCTGTCCGATTTCGGTCATTTCTTTATATTCTCTTTTTACTGCCGGATATCCACAAGTCCCTGCTCTAAATCCTGTTCCATAAATTCATAACCACAGCCTGACGTACTGGTATTTAAATAAAGATATGGAAGCACATCTTCATCCACAACAAATCCGACATGTAACGTTTTTGTCTCCCCAGCTTTGATACTGTCAAAATAATTATTTCCCCGCTCTCCGCCGGTCACATCAAAATATCTCATCTCCTCACCATATTCTAAACTACTGCTGTCAGAGCTGACCGTATCCCATGTTTCTCCCTCTTTCGGCTGCTCTGCACCGCAGATTTCATAAATTCCGTTCTCTTCTTTGATTTTCATGACAGAATTAAAAAATAAAATGTCTTTCATCTCTGTATCCCCGGTATTGCTGTATTCTAACGTAACATATACTAATTTCTTCGGTACCTCCCTGCTGCTTATAACCTCATCAAGTGTATTCACTCCATCTCCGGATTTGATATAAGAAACCGTATCCGGTATCAGTTTTCCATTTTCATCTGTGCCAATCATATCCCTGTCCACAAAAGCCGGATCAAGGATTCCGGTATCATCCGTTACTTTCACATCTGTTACTTTGATCCACAGATTCTTATCTTCTCCGCCAGTTTCTCCCTGCACTGCAAATTCTTCTCCAATCTTATGCAGATTTTTCATTTCATCTGCAGTTGCAGTTGTTTTTAACTCCCCATCTTCGGAATCCTCTTTCATATCCTCTGCCACAGTCGCCTCATAATCACTCCAGTTATATGGATGAATGACCGTGCCATCCGAAAGTTCCTCTGCAGATGCTAAAACAATCCCCTCTGCCACCTTGCAGGCTTCCTCTTTTGTCACATCATGACCGATATACATCTGCATTACATAATGATACTCCGGATAAGCCACATAGATCATCTGATCAAATGCTTTATCCTGATCAGATGTATTTTGCTTTTTTATATAGACACCATCATGATTTCCAACCTGGATATTTTCACTTTCCGTCACATAATCATCCTGCATCCCAAAAGATTCATCCCCTGTATCCATCTGATAAAATACAATGGAGATTCCCCCCTGTCCCGGTGTCTGTTCATAGCTGTATTTTCCTTCTTCTGTCTCTTTCATTCCATCCGGCAGATAAGATAATTTCATTGCAACCGGTGCTACATTTTGTGTCGCATTCTGCGCAGTAAGCTGTGACGCCTGATCATCTGTTTTTCCGGTATTTTCTGTCCCATCTGTCTTTTCAATTGCTGTCATTCTGCCGTAATTTCCCTGCGGACTGCTGCTCATACGGTATAATTTTGTTCCCGCAAAAATCGTCGTTCCAAGTACAAACGTTGCCGCCAGTGACGCCACCACTGCTTTTTTCAATGAAAAATATCCTTTCTGCGGTGTTACTTTTACCTGTTTCTCCACTTCTTTTTCTATCATATCCCGCATGCTCTGTGGCATTTTCGGAAATTCCTGTTCCATATTTTCAATATTCATACTCAACTCTCCATTCCGTAACTGTTTTCCCGTTCCAATTCGTTTTTCAATCTTGCTCTCGCACGCGACAGACGGTTCTTTACGGTGCTCTCTGTCACACCTAATATTCCCGCTATCTCCCGCACACTGTACCCCTCCATGTAATACAATGTGACAGAAAGCCGCGCATCCTCTGACAGACGACTGATCGCCTCATATAATTCCGAATAATCTCTTGTCTCTGTGGCGCACTCCTCCATCTGATAATCTTCAAGCGACACCACTTTCTTCTCTTTCCTCATCACAGTGTAACACTCGTTGATAAGGATTCTTGTCAGCCACGTTTTCGCATAGGCATCTGATTTTAATGTGTGTAATTTGGAAAATGCTTTCACGATCGTTTCCTGGATTGCATCTGCACAGTCCGCATCCCGATACAGCAGCGTTTTCGCCACATGATACATCATATCTTCCGATGCGATGATCAGCTCTCCCAATTCTTCTTTTTTCATAACTTTCCTTTCCGCCGGCTTACATATTCTGTATATTCTGTTGTTTCTTCGTTACTGTTCACTCGCAAGTTTGACACTTGCTGTCAAACTGTGCGCCAAAGACTATATTTTGCCAGATTACAGCCCCATGCATCGAAGATGCATTTCAAATGGGCTGTAATTGATACTGCTCACACAGTGTGTGAACAATAGCGTTTCTTATGAGCTCATAGAATGGCATGTCATTGCATATCCCATGCTGCCTTTACCTCTGAGTATACAATTTTTTCATGCTATTTGTATCATCCAGTGGAAACATTCTGACCACTGAACCTTTACATAGATTAGACGCATGGAAAATAAAAAAGGTCGCAGCTTTTAAGAAATTATTTTCTTGACAAATTTTATTTATCATGCCTATAATGACGTTAATTGAAGCAGAACAACAGCTTTGACGGGAAGAAGTAAAAATAAGCGGAACGAACAGAAAGCAACCGGCTGATGAGAGGTGCACGGAAAACTTATTTCGAATACATCCCCGAGCTTCACACCAAATTCGTATTTTTGAAAGATGCGATAGTAGGCTGTGACGTAGCGGCGCACGTTACAAGCGCCTGAGTGTTGTCGGACACTCGATAAGGCAGACAATGTGAATTGCCTGCGAACAAAGGTGGTAACACGGGTTTTTATCCTCGTCCTTTTTTAGGACGGGGATTTTTTTATGTAACAGGAAATATTGCTCTAAAAGAGCTGATCTATTGTTATAAACGATTCAATTTAATTTTAGGAGGATTTACAATTATGACATTGTACGATGAATTAGTTGCCAGAGGTCTGATCGCCCAGGTAACTGACGAAGCAGAAATCAAAGATCTGATCAACAACGGAAAAGCTACTTTTTACATTGGTTTTGACCCGACCGCAGACAGCCTTCATGTAGGACACTTCATGGCATTATGCTTAATGAAACGTCTCCAGATGGCAGGCAACAAACCAATCGCCTTAATCGGCGGCGGAACTGCCATGATCGGGGATCCATCCGGCCGTACCGACATGCGCCAGATGATGACACCGGAGACGATCCAGCACAACTGTGACTGCTTCAAGAAACAGATGAGCCGTTTCATCGATTTTTCCGATGGAAAAGCACTTATGGTAAACAACGCAGACTGGCTGATGGACTTAAATTACATTGACGTACTGCGTGAAGTCGGCGCTCATTTCTCCGTTAACCGTATGCTGACCGCAGAATGCTACAAACAGCGTATGGAAAAAGGGTTAAGTTTCTTAGAGTTTAACTACATGATCATGCAGAGTTACGACTTCTACACCTTATACCAGAAATACGGCTGTAACATGGAGTTCGGCGGTGATGACCAGTGGAGCAACATGTTAGGCGGTACCGAGCTGATCCGTAGAAAACTCGGAAAAGACGCTTACGCAATGACCATCAACCTTCTTTTAAATTCCGAAGGCAAAAAAATGGGTAAAACACAGTCCGGTGCCGTATGGCTTGATCCGAACAAGACTTCCCCATTCGACTTCTTCCAGTACTGGAGAAACGTCTCTGATGCGGACGTATTAAAATGCATCCGTATGCTGACTTTCCTTCCATTAGAGGAGATCGACGCAATGGAAAGCTGGGAAGGCGCACAGTTAAACCAGGCAAAAGAGATTCTTGCTTTCGAGCTGACCAAACTGGTTCACGGCGAGGAAGAAGCAAACAAAGCAAAAGAAGCATCCCACGCTTTATTCGCAGGCGGTGGCGACTCTGCCCACATGCCAACCTTAGAACTGACTGCTGCTGACTTTGCAGATGGAGACTTAGATATTCTTGCACTTTTAGTAAATGCAGAACTTGCTCCATCCCGTTCCGACGCAAGACGTGCCGTACAGCAGGGTGGTGTCTCAGTTGCCGATGAAAAAATAACAGACATCCAGACCACTTACAATGCAGATTCTTTCGGTGCTGACGGACTTGTCGTAAAACGTGGCAAAAAGAAATTTGTAAAGATTATTGTAAAATAATTTTTTACTCATCCCGGAGTGCGATCAGCCACCTCTTTGCCAAAGGAAGCCAGCTCTCGCACTCCTTCTGGATCCCCGTACCATCCCGCATGGCAGTAAGTCTGCTGCAGGTGCTGAGGCCGTGTTTTCCTACCGGATACATATGGAACTCAACCGGGATCTCATATTTTTTCATTGCACCGATCAAAAGCAGCGAGTTCTGCACCGGAACCGACTGGTCTGTATAGGTATGCCAGATAAATGCCGGCGGTGTGTGCTCTGTGACCTGTTTTTCCAGTGAAAGCAATTCTAACAGTTCCTCCGTCTCATTTCCGCCAAGAAGCTGTTTAAAAGATCCCCGGTGTGCATATTCTCCGGAAGTAATAACCGGGTAATTTAAAAGCATTGCTGCAGGTTTTAATATCTCATTCGTCACACCGGCAGCCTCAGCCAGCCACTTCGTATGCCAGAACATAGAAAGGCATGCTGCAAGGTGTCCACCCGCGGAAGACCCTTGGACAACGATCTTATCCGTATCCACATGCCACTCTTTTGCATGCTCATGAATCAGCTTCATGGATGCGGCCGCCTCTAAAAGTGCCGTCGGATAAACTGCCGGTGCCACCGAATAACGTAGCACCGCCACATGATATCCTATACTTAAAAAATGCATGGCAAACGGCTCTGATTCCCTGTCAGACGTGTGTTCATAACCGCCACCCGGACAGATCAGCATCATAGGACGCTTATCAATCGCAATGGAATCCGAATCGTCCAGTATATAAGTACAAAGTCTTGCATCCGCAAGTGAACCTTTTTCGTGTAAATGAAAAACTTCCGTTAACATAATTTCTTCTCCATTTATATTTTCTGCTATAAATTACTTTTACTATAACAGAATGCATGCTCCATAAACATTCTATTATCAAGAATAAAAAAACAAAACCTCGAAAATAGATATTTTCGAGGTTTTAAGAGGCACGGACCGGATTCGAACCGGTGATGACGGTGTTGCAGACCGGAGCCTTACCGCTTGGCTACCGCGCCATATGATGTTATAACAGATGCTGTCTCTTCTGTTATTTTTAACTTCCAATCTCTCGCAGAAGTTCTGTTAAGATTTTATCAGAACAAAACTTCTGCGTCAAGACCGATTTTAATTTTCTACTTAAAATCTATGCTTTTTTGCATACAATATTCCTGTGTTCTGTCGTAAGAGATGATTTTTTCAGTACTTACAATATAAAACATATCTCCCGCATAAATTCCCCTATATGCTGATGTATCTGCCGCTTTGGACTGATCCGGATTTCCCGCCTTATCAGTCAGACTTTGTGACAGCAGAGTTTCAAATTTTTCCCCATTCCATGAAAGTAAAAGATATGCGGCACTCTCCTCATCCCCATAGGACTGCAGTGCAAATCCAAGCAATTTTTCATCCGCATCTGCAAGCACACATTTATAATTATAGAGTGCCTCACTGTAATTATAATCTTTTAATACGAGACTGTTCGTTTCTTTTAAACTGGAAGGATCTGAAATGTCAAACATTGTAATCTTGATACCTGTATGTTCCCCTGTTTTTTCATCCGTCTCATATCCGATCCCGACCAGCTTATCTTCCCCCCAGAAATGCAGATACTCTGAAAATCCACTGATCTTTAATTCACCGAGCACCTTGGGATTTCTATCATCCGATAAATCTACAGCAAAAAGCGGATCTGTATTGCGATAGGTAACAAAATATGCCATATTCCCCAGATAACGCGCAGCATAGATTTCCTCTCCCTGTGCAAGGCCTTCTATCTTGCCTGTAAGACTCAGATTTTTATCAAACAAATAAAGATTATTCGTGTCCTCTCCATTTACTGAATCCTGGCTGGTCGTTAAAACCCGTAGTTGTCCGCTCTGTTCATTTATCGCAAATGTATCTGTAATTCTCCCGTTCACTGAAACTGCTCCATCAGCATCCATCTTCCCATCAGCAAGCCCAAATTTTGCAATCTGTGTTACCGCATCATTCCAGGAACCTTTTATCTGATACGCATAAAACGCACTTTCACTCACATAGATATCCACATACTGACTTAAAATCATGGTATTATCCACAACCTGATCCGGATTTTTCACATTTACTGAGGATATCAGCAGACTGTTGCTTCCTCCACCGCCATTGTCCACGTAAATATCTTCTGCATCTACCGCCTTATCATTGACTAACGGAATCCATCCACTTACATTTTCTTCCGTAACGGCTTCTTCTTTTGTCTGTTGTGGCATACTGATTCTTTTATTGGTAAAAAGATACATGATATTTCCGATCTTTCTTGATGTCTGATACCTTCCATCCTGCGTCACACACCCGGTTTTTACAGGCTTTTCCGGATCACTGATATCATAGGTAAGAACCTGTGTCTGTATTCCCTCACTAAAATAATAAAAGCAGTCTTCCGTATAATTTTCTGTATCATCTGCCTGCATTTCCAGTCCGGAATCTTCACTTTCCACGATCACGCTTAAAATATCACCATCCACATACATCTCAAGCACACGGTCGGATGAAGTTTCAGAAATCTGTATTTTTCCGGTCTGTTTTAATGCTTTTTTCCGGATATCCGTAATCAATATTTCATTGTGGCTTACCGTGTAAATATAAGAACCATCTGTTTTGACAAAATCGCTCTCATCCACGCCTTGCGTCTGCAGATTTGTCCCGGAATACTGCTGTTCTGCCGTGTCAGATGACACATCTGCGGTTTCCTTCCCTGACTGTGCTCCGGCACCTTTTATCATCTGTGTACTGCCTATATCTTCCACACCATCTACTACTGCACCTGCTGTATCTGCCGTGTCGCCCATAATATATGTTGTAACATCACCGGAACTTGACTTTTCTCCCTCCGCAACCGCTATTCCGTCTGCTTCCTTTTCCTGACCAACGCCAGACCTGATCGCATCATAGACCTCTCCATAATTTTTTGCGACTGTATACAAAGATCCTGCATCTTTTTTTTGTGCATTTTTCTCTACGCCTGCAGTCGCTCCATCTTTTAATTCGCTGCTGCCTTCTGATCCTTCATCTGACTTTTGCCCGGATGCCGCTTTTTCTATACCCACCGGCGCCGTCATAAGCCCTGTGCCGCCCCCGGTAACCACATGGATTCCTCCTGCTACGCCAATGACAAGCACAAGTGCCGCCGCTGCTACAGCCCCGTAATAAGTGATCCCGCTTCTCCGTTTTACCTTGTTTTTCTGGTTCTCCTTTAATTTTCTTTTGATCTGCTCCGGTTCAATACTCTCTGGAATTTTTTCCTGTGCGGCAGATTTTTCTATTTTATCTAAAATTTCTTTTTCTGACATTTGACATACACCTCCATCTTATAACTGCTCGCCCATTTTCTTTAAAGCGCGGCTTTCTTTGGAACGCACGGTATTTTCATTCATATGTAATATTTCAGCAATCTCACGGCTCGTATAACCTGCAAACTGATGCATACTGATGATCAGACGTTCTTCATCCGCAAGTTCAAAAAAAAGTTTTCGAACCTGTATACACTCTGTCATCTCCAGACTAGAATCAACCGTAAGCTCTGCCATATCATCCATCCCAGTCTCCCTTTTACATGCATATTCCCGCAGCTTATCCTTACATTTATTTGACAGGATACGGAACAGCCAGCTCTTAAATGCTTCTTCACTGCGCAGCTTCCGGATCGACGCAAATGCATCAGTAACTGCATCACTTACCGCATCCTCGGCATCGTTTGTATTTCGCAGTGTATACAATGCAAAACGATACATATTCTCATATATTCCGGCATATAACTCAGCAAATGCATCAATATCTCCACGCTTTGCCCGCCTCACAAGCTTTATATAATTTTCCATAAATATTTTCTCCATGGGATTTTCATTAGATACTTATTTTTCTGTCATATATATAGTCTAAATAAAGGCAGGTTTTGTTGCAAGAAAATAAAAAAAGCCGGCTGCTGATTAGTACGCCGCTTACGACATAAAAATGGGGAAAGCACTCTATACTTTCCCCATTTAACATAATTTTTTTATTCTGTTTTAAATACTGAAATCTCCGATTTCAGATCATTCATATTATCACCCAGTGACTGAGCCGTCTGATTCATGGTATCTACATTCTCCTGAAGTTTTGCAGCAACACTCTGAACCAGTTTTGTTCCCTCTGCTGTTTCTGCAATAATATCCGAAATATTCTTTACTGCAGCCAAAGTATCTTCACGCTCTTTATCCGCCTGCTCTGTACTGGATACGATTTCTTTCAATCCATCAAACAGCTTCTGCATACACTGATTCATGTCATCAAAAACTCCAACAACTTCCTGTACAGCTTCTGTCTGAAGTGCAACCATGTCTCGTGCCTGTTTTGCATTTTCTACACTGTTTACCGTCTGGTCACTGATATGAGCTACATTGTTCTGAATTTCTCCGGCTGCCTCTGCAGAATGATCTGCAAGCTTTCTGATCTCCTCAGCAACCACTGCAAATCCTCTTCCTGCCTCTCCTGCTCTCGCCGCTTCAATAGAAGCATTTAAAGAAAGCAGATTCGTCTGTTCAGAAATATCTGTGATTGTTTCCACAAACTCATTGATAATCTCAGATTCCTTTTTGAGCTCCTCAATACTGGTCTCTACCTTTATGGTTACATCTGTTGTTTTTGTTGCACGTTCACCCAACGTCTGAACCATCTCCATACCATGACTAATCATACTTTCTGCCTCAGAGACAAGTTTCTCGACCTGACCTACAATGCTGCTGACATTTTGAATTTCCTCTGAAAGCGTATCTGTCTTTCTTACACACTCTTCTGCATGTTCAGACTGCTTTGTTATACCATCATTAATCTCATCTATCGCCTGGATAATGTTCGCAGAATAATCTTTCATAACATCTGATGCCTGTCTTACTTCCTGCGCAGATGACTCTAACGTGTCGGTTGCTCCACTTACTTTCTGAACCAGCTTTTTATTATTATTGATCATATTATTTGCAACAACTGCAAGATTGTTAAATTCATCATGACCTTTAACGCTGACCTTAGTTGTAAGATTTCCCTCTGCAACCTCTTCAAGTCTTCCGGAAATACGTATCATATTCTTCTGTATTCCGGTACTGATGATAATACCGATCATTACTGCAACAATACATGCAATTACTACTACTGCGATCGTCACATTGCGGATCTCATCTGCCTGTCCATTGACAATCTCCATTGGTACAAGTGCACATACCGCAGCATTTGTACGCTCCATCCGGCTGTAAAAGAACAGGTAGTTCTTTCCATTTATGCTGACCTCTTTGGTAGTCTGCTGGTCTTCAATATTATTAAAGAAATCCTGTCCATAGAATACTGTCTCACCATCCGCTCTGGTACTCTCCTGACCTTCCGGAAGTTTTTCGGAAATGATTTCTCTTCCTGACTTAGTAACAAAACCAATGATACTACCTTCTCCCATATCAAGGCTATCTAAAAATTCCTGAATAGCAGATGCTTTGATATCAATTACAATAAATCCTTTACCAGACTGTGGCGTTGTTTGATATGCCATAATATAATCTGACTGTTTTAAACCAAGGGTTTCGTCTAAAGTCTTATGATAATCAACCCATTCTGGTAATTTTTTTTCATTATCAGAATATCCAAGCATTTCATCCTTATACTCTTTGTAGATACCCATTGCAGTTCCGCCTGCCCTTGTGGATAACATCTGGATATCTTCAATTGTCACAATATGTATATTGCTGATAAACTCATTTCCTGCCTGAGATGCACGGATACTTGATCCCACACTGTTAATAACAGATTTTTTCTGCGTGGAATCAGTCTCATACAGACCTATCATATATTTCCCAAGATCTGACTGAAATGCATACTTTAATGCCTCTGCCTCAATAAAAGAGTTACTTACATCAATATACTGGTTTGCCATATTGATTGTCTGTTCATTTGAATCCCGGAATGTATCATACATACCAGCAGCTGCTTTTTTATAAGAAAATACCCCAACCAAAATCAAAAATAGGATCGGAACCAGAAAACATAAAAAAATCTTCGCACGTATACTAAACAGTACGCCTTTCTTCTGTTCCTTTTTTTGAACCATTGTCTGTTTCGGAACTTTTTTTGACCTTTGTGATCTTACACCTTTTACAGGTGATTTTTTGTTCTTATTGGCCATAACACTACCCTCTTGAGCAGAATCTTCTGCTGCCTCTCCAACATAATAATATTTAGAATATATACTAGAATATCACAAAAAATGAGTTTTAAAAAGTCAATTTTTGTAAATTTTTACTTTTTATTGCGCTTTTTGTTCTGTTTATATTTATAAATACAACAAAGAGCTCTAGGGAAATCCTAAAGCTCTCTATTTTTCAGAGGCGACAATCGGAATCGAACCGATGATAAGGGTGTTGCAGACCCGTGCCTTACCGCTTGGCTATGTCGCCATATAATATTGTAAGTGACTCCGACGGGAATCGAACCCGTGTTACCGCCGTGAAAGGGCGATGTCTTAACCGCTTGACCACGGAGCCTTATCTTTATTCTTTCATTAAAAAAACTCCCCGAGTAGGACTCGAACCTACGACAGCGCGGTTAACAGCCGCGTGCTCTACCAACTGAGCTATCGAGGAATAATCTAAAGGTATTTTCTTAGTACCTTCAAAACTTCATACAGAACACCATCAATAACATAATCTGTGAAGTTGCGAAGCAACTTCCAATGCGAACATCGTTCGCTATTATTTGGTCAAGCCCTCGATCGATTAGTAACAGTCAGCTCCACACGTTACCGTGCTTCCACCTCTGCCCTATCTACCTTGTACTCTTCAAGGGATCTTACTCACTTTTGTGAGGGATATCTCATCTTGAGGGGGGCTTCACGCTTAGATGCCTTCAGCGTTTATCCCTTCCGGACTTGGCTACTCTGCCATGCCGTTGGTCGACAGCAGATACACCAGTGGTCCGTCCATCCCGGTCCTCTCGTACTAAGGACAGCTCCTCTCAAATATCCTCCGCCCGCGCCGGATAGGGACCGAACTGTCTCACGACGTTCTGAACCCAGCTCGCGTACCGC
>OGMI01000039.1_pt1 | contig 130851 bp, 127 predicted proteins | sample 1573201 | NCBI WGS metagenome assembly OGMI01 (sample SAMEA2582012, study PRJEB24529) | metagenome | biome: Human gut stool | place: China | collected 2011
TGCTACCACCCCTTTCTCCGAATCTCGGAGCAGATCTAAGTGGTAAAGCCGTCCTTTCGGCTGCCTTGATCAGTATACTATATCTGTTTTCCTTTTCCTTATTATAAACGTAATGCAGACAAAAATCAAACCAACGTTATGAGGGCATTCGTCATTTTGCCAATTCTTTTTTCTGTGGATAACCACATTTCATTTCTTCAAAATACTGTTTTTTCCCTTTTATTTGTCCTGTTTTTTTATGAATGATAAGTTTTTTGGGGGACAACTTGATAGCATATTATACCTTAGTGGATAACTCATTTTGATCTCATTTTAACTGCTGTAAAAATTTTTTATTTTCTCCAAATTGCACAAATTATTCAGTTGTCAATGTACATGTCTTACACATGCCAAGTATAAAACATGTAATTTTCGTTTTCGACGGAATAAAAGAAAAGATTTCACTAATTTTTTTCTTTTAGGAAAAGCTATAGAAATGTCAATATTATATTGGAATAAAAGAAGCTATCCGTTTAAGACAACTTCCTATTATATACCTATTATTTTATCTGTTTTAATTCCATTTTGCATAACAGTCTGTATTTTGCGTTATCGTCATGTCCGGATCGAGCGTATTTCCATCTGCATCTGTCCAGCCTGTAAAAGTCTTTCCTTCCATTACCGGATCCTTTGGAATCGGGATCACATCATCTTTTAAAACTGTATAGCATTTATAATAGCCTGGATCCGCGTCTGACAGATAATAATTTACTTTATATGCTTCCGGTTCTTCCTTGGAAAGTTTATTTACAATCGCCGTCCTGTCATAAGAAACGGTTCCAGGCTTTCCATTCGGATGCTTAAATTCTTCTGTCACAGAAACGGATAAAAGCTGCTTATCCGTTTCTGCAGCATTTACTTTTAGCTGGATATCCGAATCTGAATCGATCGCATAAGCTAATGTTTCTAAAAAATCAGCTTCCAGCTGATTCTTATCTGTGACATTATACTTTTTTGTTAACAGATTTTCTGCCGTCTCTTCTGCAGCAGACGGTAGATTGCTTTTTAATTCCATGCTCCTGTTCATTCTCCCTGACACCGCCATGATCGTTAAAAAGATCACTCCGGCAATACAGGTTGTGACAATCGCCCTGATGATTAATTTCATTTGTGCCCCTTTCTACATGACCGGAACATGGATCACTACGGTTGTTTTCCGATTACCGGAATCCACTGCTTTTACCGTAAAAGAATACTTTCCGGCAGATAAAAATGTGATCGTTCCGGATGCCTGATCCATCTGGTCTGTCAGTTCGTTTCCATCTTTATCACAAAACTTTAAAAGTTTTAACGCAAGCTCCTGTCCGTTATAGTCATGTGCTTTTACATAATCTGCTATATTCACTGTTCCCGGTGCAAGACTGCCACTTCCATGGTATTCAATCACCGGTGCATCTTTTGCGATTTCTGTCTGATACGCACCATAGTCTGCATAAGCATTGTAATCCGTCCCATCCGTATCCATATGCGCTGCTATGATCTTTACGATTCCACGGTTTCCATCCGAATCTGTTACTGCAGAAAATATGATCGTAAGGATACATATCGTTACCGCAACAGTGACCAGCAGACCGCCGTGTTCTTTCATGATCTCTTTCATGTCATTCTCCTAACCACACAAACCGTTAAAAAATGTCTCTATCATCTGTTTAAAATATCCGGCATATACACCATATGCCATGGCAAGTGCTATGACGGATACCGCTCCGGTCTGCATGCTTCTTCCAAGTTCTTTTACAATCTCTTCCATTTCATACACCATCCTTAAAATGCTGTTGCAGCCATATATACGCTGATCATAAACGTGAGAACTGCCAACGCCGGAACCGACTCTAAGATCATTTCACCAAGCTGTTCTATAAACTCTTCCATTACCTTGCAATCCCCCTTGTCATATGCGTTTTCTCAATGCCAAAAACCGGCATCTTATAATCATAAGACAGTATCACATCTGCTGATACCGTCTCCCCATCCGCATTTGCAGAAGGCGTTACGGTCAGTGTATACCCTGCTGACTGTGCCTGCGAAATACAACTGCTTATCACATCCCGGTTAAAATCACTGTTTTCAATCTCTGCTATCACATCCGCTTTGTATTCCTTTGCCGCTGCCGTCTGTGCTGATGCAGTCAATAATGCGGCTGCACCAAATACACAGAGCAGATAAAAGAAAAGCGTTGTAAATGCACTGATTATATTTTTCATCTACATTCCTCCCGCTTCTGACAGCATTTCAAATAAAAACATCATGCCAACGACCAGATCTCCAAGTAACTTTATGGATGCACCAAAAACCGGATACGAATATAACATCTTAACCCGGAAAGCCGAACTTTTATTCCGGCGTTCTGCAGCACGGTTTCTCATTTCCTGGACCTGTACTAAAAGGTTCTGGATCTGCACCTTTGCATCTCCGGTACCGGATTCTGAAATCGCATACAGCATTTTCATGCAGCTGGTTGTTTCCGGGATATCGAAATTTTTACAGAAATCCGTATAAGAACTCAATGCTTTCGGCTGCTCTTTCAAACGCTGCAGTAATGCATTTATTTCCGGAACCAGGATCTTTGGTGCACCATCTAACGATTTTGCGATTGAAACCTGCACATTGCTGTGCTGCATTAATAACGCCATCTGCATCAGCCACTCTGGGAATGCCGCATAAAGTTCTTCGGATACCACACGTCTTGCAATATTCCTGCCAAATCTATGCTGCTGCAACATGGCTTTTTCATAGCAGCGCAGCACGTATTCTTCATCCCTGCCGCTTTCTTCTTTTAACCAGTTCCTGGTCAATGTCTTTTCTGATTTTGCATATACGTAGATCATCCATAAAAGAAGTCCAAAAGATGTGACCTGTACCAGACCTGTTGTAAGCACATTGTAAGGGGCTTCCATGTTGAGGATACCCGGAAGTGCATTTAACACATATAAAGTTCCGGCACATAAGGCTGTAGCCACAACAATGGATACCACATTGTTTGTATGTGCTTTTTTCTTTTCTCCCTGAAGCAGATATCCACGACGCTTCCATAATTCCACATCGTTTAATAACAGGGAAATGGAATCATCCGCATCTCCACCATATTCCTCTGCACTGATCAAAAGTTCATGCAGCGTTCTGATCTTGCGGCATTCATATTCTTTTTCCACGATGTCTAAGGATTCCCTTAAAACACCTTTTTCACTGTAGGAACATCCTGCTTCCAGATGACCGATTGCTTCCTCTATCACATCCTGCATATGCCCCGGTTCAAATGTTTCTTTCGTTTCTTTTAGGGCAGATAATACTTTTCCACTTTTCTGGAATGCATATAACATCTGTTCCATGTAAGTGGCAGCATCTGCAAAACGTTTCTGTTCATACATTTTTTTATAGGTATCCAGAATAAATGCCGGAAGTGCCAAAAACATGGCGATCAGCACAATGACAAGCAGCTCCCATTTCAGTTGAAACAGTAAGCCGATCACTCCCATCCCGGCAATACATACACCAATGACAAATAAATGCGTTTTCCAGGAAAAATGATATCCGTATGTATAAACCTCTTTTGCAAGGTTTCCCGGATTTAAAAGCAGCAGATTTTTTGCCACACGGTTTTCTTTTTTGATCTGCTTTCTCTCTTTTATCTGTGTCTTTTTCAAACCTGTCACTATCTGCCCTCCTTCCGGTATCTGTAAAAACTTTCACAAAAGAACGGTTCTTTTATTCCAGCACGTTCTAATTTCAAAAGAATATCTTTTGGTATCTCCTCTGAAACAAGTTCCCCATCCTCTACCAGCATATAAATTCTGTTTTCATGATCTTCCCTGGCATAAAAACAAAGCTGGTCTAAATATCTTCTGATCTCCCCATCCTGTGTATTTTCTTTCCGGATCAGAAGTCCAAGATTTACATAACGGTAAATCCTGTTTTCCATACGTCTCGCATCATTTACATTATTCATCATGCTCTGGATACGGTCTGGCAGCTTCCTCACATCATCCAGATGGATTGTTGTAAATCCATTGACACCAGTACTCCACTGCTCTAACAGTGATGTCACTTCCGTTGACCTTGCCTCTGACAAAACCAGATAAGCCGGATTCTGTCTTAAACATGCCTTGATCGCATCCGTATAGGAAAAGTTATCCTTTACACGAAGCTCTACGGCATCTGCTCCGGCATTAATTTCCGGATAATGGATTTCTAAAGAATCCTCGATCGTGATCACACGGCTTTCTTTCGGAATAAACTGCATAAAAAACTTTGCTGTCTCCGTCTTTCCTGCCCCAGGCTCTCCGCCAAACACAAAGTTCATACCAGCTCTCACACAATTTAAAAGCAGATGCAGCACCTTTTCTTCACAAAAACCGCTGTTTAACATCCCGTCAATCGTATTACGCACCAGACACGGAGATCTACGGATACAGACGCTTGTCCCGGTTGCCGCCACAGAATCATGGATGATACTGATACGAAGTTCTTTTGTGTCTGCCTCTAACACCTTATTTGCATTGTTAAACTGTGCATCCACACAATTTGCAATGTTATGTGTAAAGGCATCTAAAAAGTTTTCTGTAACTTTTTTTTCCGCTTCTTTTGCTCTATATTTACCCTTTTTGAGATCCGTGATCCACAGGGCAGAACCGTTATAATCCACGTCCGTAACATCCGGCTGCATTAAAAAATCCCAGAACACCCCAAACTGTTCCGGGCTTGGTTCAAACATTTCACTCAAATTTAATTTTCCCTCCTTTTAAAAGGTACAGGCAGCATGTAAATGTCAAAGACCAACCGAACATTTGCAGCCGCCTGTTTTTACTCCAGCCACTTTACTTATCAGCCTAATGCATTCATCTTTGTAAAGAAATTCGTGAATGCCGTTTTGAACTGTTCCATTAAGAAGCCACCTGGTTCTGTTGTACAAAGAAACAGGATCAGCACTGTAAGACCAAGCAGCACTGCACCAACTTTTACTGCACCACCATACTCTTTCATAAACTCTTCCATTGGAATCTACCTCCTTTTATTTATTTTGCATTTGTTTATCAATACACATTTTAATTATAAAAATTTATTTTTCTATTTCGAGGGAATAAAAGAAAATAATTACATTATTTTTTTCTTTTAGGAAAAGTTATGTAAAGAATTGTTACGCATATATAGAGCCATTCGTAAAAACATTTCAACCAATTGTGGATCTGCCCCCTGCATAATCTGTTCAAACCTTTCTCCCGCAGTCAGTTTTTTTTCTACTCCCTTTAATTCAAAATCATCTGGAAGCAATTCATCCGCTTCTATTTCCATTGCTGCCGCAATACGCAACAATGCCTTTAACCCTATCTCGCACTTCGAACGCTCTAATTTTGAAATATGACTGACGGATAAATTAGCCATTTCAGCTAACTTTGCCATTGAAAGACCTCTCTTCTTTCTTTCCTTGCTAATATTTTTGCTCACATCTCTTAAAACCTGATTCATCACTTCATCTGTAAGTTCCATTTTTATCTCCTGTCTGCAGCGTCCATGAACCCATATTTTAATGCTGCCATATATTTTTCCCATGTTTTCTTTGAAAAAGCGATTTTGTTCAATTTCAAACTGTAACGCCATATAGTTCCACTGAATACCGGCATTTGCTCTGATATATCCTGAATTTCTTTCTCCTGCCACTTTTTATATGGTAATACAACTGCTTCATGCACAGATAAAGGTAAAATATATAAATCCTGATTCAGCTGATTTCCCAAATCCTTCAATGGTCCTTCTTCATACAATAATGTTGCCAACCCAAAATAATTTTTTTCACTTTTTACAAGGTAAATATCCTCTCCCATCTGCAAATACAACTCACTTATTTTATAAAATAAATGCCTTGGCATATTTAAAAGACTCATACGATATAATGCTTCTTCCTTTATATTCCAATATTCCAACATTTCATTCGTGACAGCAGAAACTCTGATCAATTCCGGTTTTTCTTCTAAAATAACCACATAAATTAAATAAACTGACTCTATCTTTCTTCCGGCATATGTTTCTAAGATTTCTATCCCCATCTTTCCAGAAATCAGGACACAATATATCTGTTCTTCAGGTACTTTCGACATCACACACATCAAACATTCCTGTTCTTTCTTATCAAGTTCTGCGTGCTTTTTATACTCTTCCGTGTATTCTGCCAGCATTTTTTTTAGAATTACTTCGTCAAAAACCCGGCCGCATCGTTCATATACTTCCTGCATATCCATTTCCGGCATTTTCATAATATGTATCAGCCCATCGGATGTATGGATCTTTTCTCCATTTCTTTCCGTTACAAGCAAAGGATACCTTTCGTTTTTTCCATCCAGCATTGGCATATACAAATTTCCTTTTACTTTAATCTGTTGTATAAATTCCTGATAACTCATCTGTTTTGTTTTCATCGTTCTCCTTTACCAGCAATTCTGACAAAACACATGATCACCAATGATTTTTATCTGTTCCTCAGAATTTCTTGCCCTTATTTTTTCCCATTGCTTTACCTCTCCGACACTGCAGTACTTTGGATTGCAATAGTATTTCATACTCCCTATAGGATTTTCTGATGTTCCATAATATGCGCCTGCCGCTGCTCTATAGCATGAATCAGTCTCTCGCTGTTCCTGTGACATATTTGCATATGCATAAAGATATTTTTCTACCGTATGATATGGAATATAACATGAAAACTGATATGGTGCTGTCAATACCCCCTTTATGTTTCCTGATGCACCTCCTGCTCGATTTAAAATTACATATGCCACTGCTGTTTTTCCGATATCAGACTGATTTCCTGCTTCTGCCCTGATAAACCCTGCCAGATAAATCAGATTTTCATCAACACCTTCCGGTATAACCAGATCTTCTATCGGTACCGCCTCTCCAGCAACAAAATTATCGTTTTCTTTCGGACTTATATATGCTCTATTTTCAAGTAGTTCGTCCAATAGTGTTTGCGCTGCTGCAGAAACTTCTGTTCCATGTTCCTCCTTCCACTTTTCTATGGTTATACAATACACTGTCATTTTCTCAGCATCTTTTTCCTCCTCTTTCCCTTTATCATTTTTGACTTTCTTTTTAACTGCTTCTTTTTCCGTGTAATTAAACTGTTTGAATACTTTTTTTAAAAGTTTTTCCTCCTGACTTGTATCTATAAACAAATAGGCCGGATATCCCTCTGTTTCCATACTTAAAAGTTTTGAATAATTTGGATCTGTTGTAATCTGCGCAAGGTAAACTGCCGCTATATCGTCTGCTTCCGAATATGTTCCGTATGCATAAACAACCTCATTTAATCCGTTTACGCTCAAAAAATAATCCACATCACCAGCAAAATTCTTCTCCATTTCCTGAAGCACATTTTTTATGTATTTAGGATTTTCTCTAACTTCCTGTATAGAATCATAATATCCCTCAAAATATGTTGTAGGGCTTTCTGCTTTCATGTAAATCCCTACAAATACCAGAGCTATCACAGATGCAATCAGAATGATCGGTAACATCATTAATAACAATTTACTGATCAACGTTAGCACCAGTTTCATGATCTTTTCAATTACTTTTGTAACATCATATGTAATCATTTGTTCTATTAATCTGATATGAGCATTCGGATCATTTCTTCCCTGTTCATTTATCAGTTCCCGGATTACATATTCTTTCAATAGTCTTTTTTTTACGCCATCTATATATCCTTCCTTCTTGTCTGCAGCATGTTCCAGCAAATACTCTGCTATAACTGCATTTACATATTCATCCCTATGCTGTTTTTTTTCCCTGATTTTTTCTCTTTCTTCTTTAGAACAGACGGATGGATCTGAAATCTCTTCCTCACCCACCTCCATTTTTACAATATCTTCTTTTTTCCAAGCACCACGCTTTTTATCTGCTGTTTGTGGCAAATTAATGTTGCAGAATTTTGCCATAATCTCTGCCGTTATTTTTATTTTTTCTTTGTCACCCTGCTCATCTGCCAACAAATTTATTGGCATTTCTATATTCTTCGGCTCATTTTTCTGCTGCCTTTGTTGTAGCACCCCACCCGATAGTCCCTGTTTATGTATAATATTCTGTGCGAATATCATTTTAACAGTTTCGTCCTGTTCTTCTTTTCCACCTTCACAATTATTATTCATTTCATCAGGTTTTAGCTGCATTTGCACGAGATGTTTCTCTTCCGGTTTTCTTTCAATATCACTAAAACCTGATTTGACATAATTTTCTGAAGATTTTTTTACCCAGGAATTTCTATCTTTTCGATCATCTTTTATATTTAAATTTACCCAGTCGTATGAAATATTTTTTATTACAGATGACATGATTCCATGATCATTCGCACCATTTATATCCTCCTGTATATCATCTGAATTTTTAAATATCTTTCCCTTTACCAGAATATCTTTTCCTTTATATCGTATTGCACTTATACCGGTTATTTTGAAACCTGATTTCACAACATGTAAACTTTGTTTATCCTTCCTTTGTGCTAATTTCATTCAAATCCCACCATTGCCTGTTTTTTTGCCGCCTTCTCATGCATATTGGTATTGTATATGTCATAAACAGGATTCTGTTTATCCACTACATTATCAAACGGAATGATCACGTTTCCAAACCGGATTAATCCCATTCCAGGTTTTGGATTTGCCGTATATTTTATTTGCGCTTCGCTGATATTTTCCAGTGCTTTTCCTAAAACCGCAGCATCTGGTGCAGCCTGTTTTAATAAAACTGTGTATTCACTGTTAGAAACAAGTGTAGACGTCATTGGATCTTTTAACACCTCAATAACATTCTGTGTAATTCCTGTACATAACCCTCCCAGTTTTCTTACCTGTTTCCATAAAGCGATTAAATAATCTCTGGAAAATGGCTTACCAAGCAGCACATGAAATTCATCTACATATAACCAGGTTGCACGTCCCTTTTTCGCATTTCTTATAATACGCTGCTTAATATTCTCTAACATGATCAGCATTGCCATACCCGAAAGATCTCCGGACAAATCCCTTAAGCCATATACTAAAACACGATTTTCAATATCAATATTTGTCTGATGATTAAAAATGTTTAACGAACCTTCTACAAATATTTCAAGTACCAGCTTTATTTTTCGTGCTTCTGCTTCTTCCTGTTCTTTTAAGACCTCAAGAAAATCTGACATTATCGGCTGCACACGTTTTTCTTTTGGAAGCATCGCAATGCTTTTATACATTTTTCGAACCGAACGGTCGATAATGGATTTATACTCCGGAAGTATTCCTCCATCCATTGCCTGTTCACAAATTCCAAGCATAAAACTGCATTTATCCCGGATTTGCCCATCCGTATCATCTATATCCAGACTTTCAAGATCTACCTCCAGTGGATTTAAATACTTGTCCGTATAAGTTGCAAGATTGATTGCGACTCCACCATATGCCTCCGCAACATCAAAATATTCCAATGTGGGATCAACAAAAATGATATCATCTTCTGTATTCAGGAAAACACTTCCTGCCTCCATTTTAGCCCCGGTAAAACTTTTCCCACCACCCGGTACAGCAAATACAAACCCATTTCCATTCATGAGTTTTTTTCGATTCGCCCAGATAGGTTCTTTTGACACCTGATTGATACCATAATAAAAAGGCTGATCCATCATCTGCATTTCAACAACATTAAATGGAACAAACGCTGCTGCAGAAGAAGTAAACAATGCCCGCATCATATCTACGTATCTTCCTCCGACAGGAAGAACTGTATCCAATGCCTGACGCTGACGCATATAATATGGAATGACTCTCATGGATGCCTTTTCTACTACCTGATTAATGGCAGTAAGCTGCGTCTCCAATTTGTCCTCATTTTCTTCGATCACACCTATGGTCACTCCAACCCAGAACATCTTCTGATCATTGTCCCTAAGTTCATCCAACATATGTTCCAGTTCTTTTTTTTCTCTCCTTACCTTATAAGAAATATCACTGGAAAATGCCCCTCTCCTGTTTCTTTTATCCTGTTGTTTTGCGATCGTATTTTCAACTCCCATAAGCTTATCTTCTAACGTTTTCAGTGCAACATCCTGTGGGATAGGTTCATAGTCAACTGAAAATATAGAATGGATCGGTAGTTCTGTTAATTCCTTAAAAAAAGTATCTGATAAGGATGTTGGATAAGATCCAGGATCCAGATATAATATGGAACCAACTTTATCATCCATATAAAAGCGATCTATATAACTGTCAAAATCCATAACAGAGCACGCCAGCTCGTCTTTAAATCCATGCCCTTGCAGCAATGCCTCTTCTATCTTATAGTCATACTCTGCTTCTTTCCCCATATGATAAAAACTGTCTAAAACACGAATGCGTTCATTTGCGTCCAATGGAATGATTGCTGATGTCAATGCAGCAAAATTATTGATAAAACTGCTTTCCAGGGAAGATAAATATGCACGTGCAGCTTCATAATCTTTTCTAACCACCGTAATTGTAATAAATTTTTCCTGACAGATTCCCTGTCTGCCCTCAACAATCCGGCTCTCAATAATATCGTTATATGCTTCTCTAAGCCAATCATATTTATCTTCTTTATAACGATATAAAATCCGATCCCTGACTTCCTGCATATTTCTGTTTTCATTAAATACAGTTATTTTTACTGAAACATCAAATGAATTTAATGTCTTGCACCAGTCATAGAAAAAAGCAAGTTGTTCATCATATGTTTTTGTTGTATAATTCACATCTACAAGAAGATAACTCTTTGACCATTTTTCTTCTGTTACCTGAAATATTCCGTTTGGTGCAATTCTTTTTATCTCAATCATATCCTGCGTACATTTTGGTTGTAACACATTTACTTTATCCGGTTCTTTTAATGACATAAAAATTTTACGTTTAGATATGCCTGACTTTTTTACCGGCATTATACTTTTCTTCATACACTTACCCCATCATAAAATAATGCTTTCATTGCCTCAATATCGTAATTTTCCTGTTTTTTCTCTTTCGGAACGATATTTAATAATCTCTGTACCTGTTCTTGTGTTATAAGCATCTGATATCTCTCCTGTTTGTTCCCTGTCATGCCAAACATTGCAAATGTACGTTTTAGTTCTGATATATTCTTCTGCTCCGCCAAGGCAAGACACTCCATCTTAATGCCTGATTTGTATGCACCTTTTATAATGTTGAAAAGATTTGTATCTGCCTGTTCTGATTCCATTCTCATAAGAAAATAAACACTGACCCATCGATATTTGCTCAATGTTTCATTTTCACTTTCATCTTTCTGCAAAATATCATACAGCTCCGGTTCATTTCTTTTAATCCGCGATGCCATTCCATCAATTCCCATATATTCATTACAGATTTTTTCTTTTATCTGCTGACCAGTTACACCGGAAACAGTTATATACATACTTTGAATCAATGGATTATCCATAAGACCGCTCAGATCTGTCCAGGTAATTTTTCTCTTTATTGTCCTCACTGCCATTACACAATAACGTCCTCGTGTCGTAAATATTTTATTATCGGACAACTTTATTCCATCCATACACGCTGCCTGCTTCCAGCAATCCGTATCCAGTATATAATTTTCAACTTCCGTCTTAATTCCAAGAAAATCACTCAAAAATCTGCCATAATACGCCATTCTGCTATCCGCTGTCATACTTTTTATCTGCAATATATTTTCTATTTCAGAAAATTTTTCTGTTATATCACCTCCACTGGCTGTCTCTTCAAAAATCAACATACCTGCAGGATGAGATTTATGAAATACAAATGCACAGTCTTCCTGTAGAAATTGTATTTCTTCTTTCAGTTTTTCAAGTTTTTTATCATCCAATAGATATGCTCTTGAAAATTTTCCATTTGTTTCTAACGTCCCGCTTTCAGACAAAAATGTCATTCCTGCACTTTTCTTCAGAAAAACAGGTACTCTGTATAACACTTCACTTTTGTTTTTTGCCCTTAAAAAACGGTCTGCCCTTCTTATTCTTTTCTTTTTTACTTTGTTTTTTGTCATACGTTATTTCCTTCTTTTTACCAGACTTTTTCTGATTAGTCTTTTTCATAATTGCTTTTTCGTTTGCAGCACAAAATAATATTACCCTTTTTCTTTTATTGCTCTGCCTGATACGTTCCATTACAGATAACCCATACTGCCTGCCAAGCGCAGGCAGTATGATTGGAATGCAAACCGGGATTGCAATATAAATGTCAATTACAAGCGGCAATTCAAATGCAAAGTACAAAATGCAAATTATACATGTTCCAACTATTAATGCCAGCAACGCTGCAATCGTTTGTTTTGCATTCAGTCCCGCTGCTACAGACTCCTGATATTTTTCTACATCCTGATTCATATTTACCGATAACATCATTTCCTCCAGATTTACTATATTCCCAATGCTTTCTGTGTGACCATCTCTGCTCCTTTAACTATTCCCAACGTTGACATACATACAAAAGAGCTCTCCAGCATCCACGCAAAAACATACATAACACCTGTCTGATTTTGGGTTAATCCCAGACTACCGCTGGATATAACTGCCGCACTTAGTGCTAATGCCATATACATGGTCACAGCATCCATGATCGTACATAATGCATATTTCCAAAAAGATTCTGCTGAATGTCCAAGCATATGATTTCCGGCAATCGTACTGCTTGCTAACGTTCCATAAGGTGCTAACATAAGGATTTTAAAAAAACGCTGATATGCCTCTAATAAGATCATTGCGCCACACCCAATCGTTATGAGCAAAAAAATAATCTCGACAATAAGCAAAACTACCAGCATTAATGCCCCTGTTCCACCAGTAATATCGTGATTGAGAGGAGCCTTTAAGATCTCATTAACTTCATTAGGAACACTATACTTAAAAGTAAGTTCGTTTCCACGTAATTTTCCAATGATACCTGTTGCTAATCCAAATAATGTCTGAACCAGTGTTAACGCATTTATTACAAAAAACTCTGCAATTGAAAGTTTAATAAACATACGAAGGATATTTTCAATCCTAAAATCCTGTTTAATATCGACGCTGTCAGCACAAAATCCCATTAAAAAGAAAATGGCTACCAAAACACCCCCAATTCCCAGAAAAATGTTATTAACATTTTTCACAAAAGACCATCCGGCGCTATTCCATGCTGCAGGATCCTGCCCTAACATTCCTGCTGCTATACCAACCAGATTATTATAAACAGACATAATAAATACCAAAAAGGATCCCACGCCTTCACTGGCATATTCTATAAACTTATCAATCATGCCATTGTTCACCACCTCATATCATTTTTAAAGTCCCATTAGGGTTAATATTGTTCCGGCAAATACCATAATTGCTCCAGCGGCAATTCCTTTGGCTCCATCATACATTCCATGTGAATCCTGCTGCTGATATGCCTGTGCTGTATCTGCAATTCCCTTGATTAGAATAATCAGTCCGATTCCTGCTACGATTCCCAGAAACAATGTTTTAATTGTCGTTAAAATATTGTCAATCTGCGTAATTCCAGTCCCTGCATTTATTTTTTGATCATTCTGTTTTTCATTGTTCTGAGCTGCCATGATCGCAATGGTATTATTACACAGCATCCAAACATTGATATAAACTCCGGCACCAATCATCTTCATTTTTTCTTTTAAATTTTTGTTTTTCATATTATTTTTCCTCTTTTCTTTTTGTGTTTATAACAACATTTCTGTCATCATTTCAATCGTCTCCATATCCATTTGGGGATCAAAGGTTTCCAATATTGCATTAAGATCCATTCTTTCTCTATCTCCCCGAACCAGCTTCAAAAGAGTTTTAATCTGTGGATTAGAAAAATTCTTTTTCTTTAATGCCGAAAATGCTAATGCCTCTTCCGGGGTTTTGAATTCTCTCACATCAATCTGATTCATCTGTATATATGCCTGTTTTTCGTTTTCTGTCTTAATCTGCTGATCTACAGCTTCTTTCGCTTTATGGATCAGATCCTGATCCAAAACTATTTTTCCAGGAGGCGCTTCCTTTAATTGTTCTACAAGCTGATCCAACTCTTCATAATCCAATCTGAAAATATACTGCTGTGGCTTCTCTGGCAATTCTGTTCCTAAAAGGTCTGCCACCCTCTTCTCATCTTCATAATGTTTCTTCTCCTTCTTTTCAAGAAGTTCCAAATGTGCCAGTTCAGCCTCATTCACAAAACCAATACTGTTTTTCTGCTTATCTGATTTCATTTTTCTCAGCCTCTCAATTCTTGCATCAAACAATTCACCTTTTTGTGCATCGCACATCAGATTCCACAATGGATGTTTTTTCGATTCAATCTTGTTATCTAAAACCGGATCAAAACCACGTATAAATAAAATACATTTATTCCCTTCTATCTTCCTTAACTCGTCCGGGAACATCAGCTCTCTGCCGACCACATCATAATTTCTGGACGAACTTCCCTGTTTCCCAAGCGTTTCTCCATTCGTCCGCTTGTCGATCGTTGCTTTTCCCATCAACTCACTCAGTTCTTTCTGTGTGCCAGGTCCATTTCCACCAAGATAAATCATTGTGTCACAATTTGCCATGATCTTTTCATGCTCTCCATCTTTGTACCGTGTCTTTATCTGACTCAGATCCTGAATAATGATAATTGAACTGATATTACGGCTTCTCATGGTCGATAATAATGACAGAAAATCTTCGGGAAGAGCCACATTATCAAACTCATCCAGCATAAATGTTACATGTACCGGCAACGGTCCTCCATGTATAAAATCAGCTTCATAATATAGTCTCTGAAACATCATTTTGTAGAGAATGCCAACCAGAAAGTTATAGGTTGTATCATTATCCGGAATAACGCAATAGATTGCTGTTTTTCTTGTTCCAATCAAAGGAATATCTATCTCATCATCATCCAGAATAGAAAGAACAGCTTCTGTTTCTACCGGTGCCAATCTGGCATTTGCTGTAATAATAATGGAACGGACAGTATCTGCCGCGCCTCTCATGGATTTGTTATAGTTAAGTATTGCCTTGTGATTCGGACTTTCTTTCTCCAGATCTTTCATAATCAAATCCAGTGTTGAATCAAGCTTTGCGCCCGTCCTTGGATCTTCCCTAACCTCCGCAAATTTTAATAATTCCATTACAGCACGTACATTATGTAATTTTTCAATTTCCGGATTGTGAATCCTGTTAAGGATTTCCTCGATATCATCTTCTCCATTTTCTTTCTTGCATTCCCAAATATTTTTAGGAACTCCCTCAAGCCACACATAATAAAACAATGCCTGTAATAACATGCCCTCAGCTTTTTCCCAAAAAGGATCATTAGAAGTAGAACCCTTCGGGGTTGTATTAGCGATCAGGTTTGTGATTAGTTTTAAAATATCGACTTCATTCTGAATATAACGGAAAGGATTAAAATGTGATGATTTTACCATTTCATCTTCGTTCAGAAGATTTAATACTTTGATATCATAACCGTTACGCTTTAAAAAACCTGAGGTATCCCTGTATAGTTCCCCCTTCGGATCTGTAATAATAAACGAACTGGACATCTGCATTAACTGCGGTTTTACAAAACGATATGTCTTTCCGGAACCGCTTCCACCAATAACCAGAATATTATTGTTAAGATCTGTATGTCTGGTATCTAATGTCATTTGAATATTCTGTGATAACATACGGTTTCTGGTATTTACAATCTGTGCATAACTCATTCCTGCCATTACATTCCCCTCCCTTCTTTCCATCTTCTCCTAAGAACAACGATATTCTTTTCATCATCTGGATCTTTGGACAAATCTGCCAGTCTCTTATTTACTTTTTTTGCATCTGCATATTGTGCTGATCCCATTTCTTTTCCGGGAAGATAATTTTTTCTGCTGGTAATGTACATTAAAACCAGCCATAAATAAACCAGTCCCAGTATCAATATTGTCTTCCATGTATATTGATTAAAATAACCTGCAAACGGATCTGCCAAAACTGTTTTCATATTTTCTTCCCATTCAAATATGGTAATACCCGGCCGCATTCCCCCTGCCAAATAATATCCAGCAATGCTAATTAAGACTGCTCCTAATAAAATCATTGTCATTGAATAAGGTTTTTTCTTCGGTCGCATTATATCCGTCTCTCCTTTCCGGAACGCTGCATCCTGTTTTTGCCCGTTTGTCTTTTGACCGGATCATAGTGTTTTTTATAAAGTTCCTCTCCTTTCATTGAGCCTAAAATATTATTGTCTACATCATATAACTTGTAATCTTTGTCCTTATCAAGTGAAGTCAAAATTGATTTTCCATCATAAGCGTCTCTGATATTTTCTTTCCCAAGCCACAAAAACTTCATATTTTCACCATAAGTTCCCGGTATTCTGGTTTTAACTGCCCTATTGTTTTCTCCCCATATCATCGGAACTGTCTTACGTTCTGCCATGTCCTCTTTTGCATCTTCCATATATGTTTTTCCTATGGTAATGTCAAAACTGTCCGGCTGCTTTTCCAATGACACTGCTTTGTAGCTCTGTTCTTCTGCCACAAAGGATTTTTGACTTATATCTTCGGAATATCCTAGATCTTCTGCTCTGATCTTCTGTGGTCTTTCATTCTCAGATAAATCCTCTACGATGATCTCATCTTCATTTTTTAAATTAGCAGTATACAGACCGTCCGAGTTCTTCTGCTCTAATGGAGGAATAACAGATTCCTTTGGAACCCATACTCCTCCCCATCTGTTTTTATCTGATAAGCCAAGTCCCTTACCCGCAATTTTTATATGGCTTTCTGTTTCATCAATGATCTGGCTCTTTTTATGTTCAGGATCATACACAAACGGTATTTTTACCTGTGTCTCATTTTTCAAGCGTTCTGCCCGATCCCGAAACTGAATTACCTCCGCAAGAGTACCAATCTTTTTTTTATCTCCTCCTGCGGCATGTGCTTTTGGGGCAATGTCTTTTGATGCTTTTACATAATCAATTACCTTTCCCTGATAATCTTCTCCAAACTGTTCTTTCATATCTGCATCAAATACTTTCTCTGGTGTTGCAGCTCCTACATGATCTGTAAACTCCTCCATAGTCTCTGTACGGTTGTTTTCATCATAATCCTGCTCTGACTGTTCTTTCGACATTCCACACCTGACATCCTCTTTTATCTGCTGATTCTTATATTTCGATAATAATTCCTGCAGCATAGATAAATCCTTCTCCGCAACAAGTAATTCCACTGAATTCTTTTTTCCTGATTTCAATGGGTAAAATGCATGATATAAAATTCCATATTTTTTAGCATCCTTTTCAAATTTGCGATAAATTTTCTTATCAACAGTCACCGCGGTCATAGCCTGTCCATTCGATCTTGCCTTTAAATTTTTTATATTTGTTTTTCCACTTATTTTTTTATAGGGAGCATCCATCATTGACCGAATCAAAAATGTCATTAATTGTTTTACAAGCCGGACTGCATCTTTGGATACCTGATATGCAAGTTTAATGCCTTCCACTTCCATATACATAACCTGAACTGCATCTCCACCGCCATTCATCATACATCTGTCACCTCTTCCTGCTTATTCTCCTGTACAGTATCCAATAAGTCCGATATATCTGACTTATCTGTTTCCTCTCTCAATAAGGATTCACATAAATCGTTTAATTCCGTCTCTGGCAAATTCTTTTCCAAAAGCGAAAAAATAAATTCATTTGTCATTCCCCCATTCATGAGACGCCTGATAGAAAGTATCTGGTTTTTGTCATACTTTTTGTTCACCATAATTTCAAAAATTTTCCCTACCTGGTCATCCTTTTCCAGTTTTGAAAATTCTTTTTTCATGTGACGCCTTAACAATATCTGAAAAAAGGAAATGCGTTTCTCTGACTTTTCCTGTTCTTTTTTTAAATCCATTACAAGAATCCTATGGTCTAATATGTCAGAGCCATCTGCCATTTCACTTCCGGTCACGCTGTCCGGATGTTCCTCTTCTTCACTTCCGGTCACACTGCCCGGATGTTCCTCTTCCTCACTTCCGGTCACACTGTCCGGATGTTCCTCTTCTTCACTTCCGGTCACACTGTCCGGATGTTGTTTTAATCCTGTATTTTTTTCATATAACTGCAATGCTTCCGTAACAGCATTTACTACCGTTTTTTCTATGCTAGTCATAATTTTTGTTCTTTCACTTCCGGTCATGTTGTCCAGATGTTGTCTTTCTTCACTTCCAGTCATGCTGTCCGGATGTTGTTTTTCTTCACTTCCGGTCATGTTGTCCGGATGTTGTCTTTTCACAACTTCATGTTTTTTGCAATACTCCCTGCGCCGCTGGCACATTTCAAAAACCGTATCTGATATTTCAAAGATATGTTTTACCTCATCAAATGGAATATCTGACTGATATGCTTCTGTAATCTCATTCACATACATTGTTCCAGCCATCCGGCTCAATGCTTCCACTGAGAGTTCCATCCATTCAAGCGGGGCAGCATAACATAATAGTCTTCCAACGGAAGCTACTGCCTGAGGCTCCTGAAATCTTGGTGTGATCAAATATTCCCATACTTCTTTTCTGATCCCACCAAGATTTAAAATAAGATTCAGTAATATTTCCTGTGCCTCTGATGTCTTCGTCGGTTCCCCGGTTTCAGCATCATATGCCTGTTCCACCGATTTTTTTCCTTCATCTCTATATTCCGGACTGTTCAACTCGTCCAGTTGTAAAATATGTGTATTTCTCATTTCATACATACTTTTAACGATCCCTCTTTCTTCCTTTTATACTTTCTGACACTGCTTCAACTCCATGCTCATTCATACGATTCAGCATTTCATCATCTGCCGGTGTATACTCTTCCATAACCCTCTGGTAATCTTCTTTTAGTTCTCTCATAGCTTCCAGCTGCTTTCTCTTTTCACATAACCTGGCTTTCATCTCCTTTTCATAAACCGTTTCATTTTCTAAATAATTTCTAAGTTCTTCTTTTGTATGTGAAAAATGATCTGCCATATCTTTTAATTTCTGATACTCTATGGCTTCTGTTTCAAATACCTCATTTCCTTCCTTAAATAATAGAAAACCACCTTCTAATTTTTCCAGCTGTTCATACACTGACCACTCTTTTTGATAAGTCTGGCTTTCCAGCTTATGTTCTTTTTTTTCATCTTTCAGCCCCTTCAATTCATCCATGCCTTCATTGATAGCATCATCCAACTGTTCCAAAGTAAAACAACTGTTCTTCGTAATCAGATCTATCTGATATTCTATCTTGCGCAGCTGCTCTATTCTTTTTTTGGTTTCTCTGTAAGAAGGTCTTTTTTCATAATTCGAAATAATTCCAAGACGGTATAATCTGGCATATTGTCTTCTCAAATATGGATTTTTAATATCATACGAAAATGAACAGTAATATATTTTTTTTGAAATCAATATCCAGCTTTCTGTTGATGTTTTCTCCCTGTTCTGTGGCAACTCACTATGGAATAATTCAATTCTCTTCTTTATCATTGAAAGGGTATAATCTTCTCCCAATGTATGAGTCCTTCGAAAACGCTGCATTTCTGAATTACACACTGCCATATACTTTCCGTACCGTTCACTGTTTCCATATTTAATGTCATATCCAGCGTCTTTCATGCATTGCTCAAACTCTTCAAAGTTCTTGCAGGACATGATCAGGCTGTCTATTTCGTCTCTCAGATAATCAGACATAGAATATTCTTCCGATATTCTTTTTACATATTTGCGATTTCCATGCGTTCTTTGCTCTTTTATGTATCCATTACTTCCGGTCACATTGTCCGAAGGTTTTATTTTTTCACTTCCGGTCACGCTGTCCGGATGTCTCTTTTTCTTCCCAGTTATTTTTCGTTCCGCTGCATATTCTGAAAGAGTTTTTCCTGTATCATCCTTTAGCTCATGAAGTCCCTGTTCTTTACACAATCGATCAACAAGTGGCTGCAATTTTCGTTCCCAGTCGTTTTTGTTATAACGATACTTCGAACCATTTTTAAAATTAACACTGTTAAATATAATATGTGCATGCATATGCTTGGTATCTGTATGCGCACTATAAACAACCTCATAATCCGAAAGTTCGTTTTCACAAAACTTACTGACAATCTCCATTGCTAATTCGGGAGATACATGCTCTTTCGGGCTCCAGGATATAATAAAGTGATACGCAAGCCGATTATTTTCATATCCCTTTGTTCCTGGAATGGGTACTTTTCCATATTGTGTTTTGGTATCAATCATCTCCTGTAATGCAGTTTCACACCTGCAATTACAGCTTCCAGTGTATAATCCACCTAATGTCTTTTCCGGTTTTAATATATAATTTATTGCAGATTTTAAATGTGCATAGGTTCCCCTTTTACCGCTTCCCGGATGTATTGGCGGATCTATGATATGAAGGATCGCCATCTCATCTGGATCTGGACGGTCGTTTTTCCTTACCGGTCATTTCTCTTTCCAAAACATTCCGCCGCTCTGTCTCGATCTGCTCTATGCTCTCTTTCATATGCATCAGGTACTCATATTTAAAATCCCCTCTTAAGAATCCCTGTCCCAATGCTTTTGCTATTTCATCTTCCAGACTCACCATCTGTTCCATATCCTCTACGCCTTTTAATTTCTCAAGCATATCATTCATCTGTGCTTCCATCTTTCTCTCTCCTCTCATACAATTCGATTATTTTGTTCATCAGCGCAAACAACTTTTTCTTTTCATATTCCGTGTAATAATGCATATTTACATTTTTTACTATCTGATTTATGTTGTTGCCTATTCGATTGATTTCATAGACCATTTGCTTATGTATAAGAAATGCTTCCTTCGAACGGTTTGGTACAGAGTTTCCCATGTCTTTATCAATTAAACGCCTTATGTATTCCGACGAATTAATTCCATATGTTTTGCATTGGCTTTCCATATGTAACACTTGATCTTCTCGTATACGAAAATTCTTATGAATCTTTCTTTCCTTGCAGCATAAATCTTTACTCTCTACCTGTGCCATCTGACATCCCATCACCTCCAACGTTTCTTCTATTATGAACAATTTTTTTCTTCATTTCGACGTACTAAAAGAAACGATTTGACTTTTTTCTTTTCTTTTAGGAAAAATTTTGACTTTTTTTTAAATTTTCTCAAAAGGGTATTAGGGGTATCCCCTAACAAGACGGGCACATTGTGCACGCAGCATTTGTACTGTGGTACAAATGCGTATCTTGCCATTGATTAAAAATCAATGGTTTCATAAACACCAGCACAAATAAAAGAAAATAATGTTTTTTGTCCCGACTTCCGGACAACATGACCGGAAGTTTCTGCCTTGTCCAATCTGTGACCTTAAATACTTCTAACCCTGAATTGATTTCAAATGTAGTTTTCTTTGGCATAAAAAAAGAAGATGCCTTATTCTCTGACACCTTCTTTTTTCATATTTCATTATCTTCTTTGCGGTGAAGTTTTTCGTATTGGGCAATCTTCTTCCATATTCTCCTGCATCTGTTTGTGCACTGATAAAATATCTTCCTCCGGATATCCGGTAAACATGGCAATCTCTCTTGTACTAAAATCACTATTCATCAAAATATTTTTTATTGTCTTATACTTTTCCTGTTCGATCCCCTGCTCAAGTCCCCGTTCAAGTCCCTGTTCGATTCCCTGCTCAATTCCCTGCTCGATTCCCTGCTCGATTCCCTGCTTTCGACCAAGTTCTAAAATTTTATCTGTTTCAAGTTCTAAAACCTTTCCACCCATAATATCACCAATCCTTTCCTTAAGATTTTCCTCCGAATCTAAAATATAATCTGCAACCCGTTCCATAAGTTCTTCCAGGCGTGTATATAAGTCCATCTCCTCATCCGAAGAAAGTTCTCTTTTTAACTCTCTGGCAATTGACTCAAATTCCTGCACCAGACTGTCTGTCTTTTCCGGATCTGCTCCGATTGCAGCAACTTCTTTCTCATAACGCATGATATAAAACGGCAGAAAAAAGAGAAGCCTCTTTTTAAAAATATCATCTTTCGTATATTCCTGCAGTTTCACAGTTGGGATAGAATATATCACATGCTGTCCATCTGGCATATTTATTTTGACTTTTAAATAATCCGGCGTATTCTGATTATGTCTCAGATACAAGACACAGGAATGTGGAAAATTTATCTCAAACATATCTTCTGCTAAGGCAGCACCTTCTAATGCCGCCGCAAAATCATATTCAATCATCCGTATCCCCATGTTACCCCTGGAACTGCTCTCACACTCCAGATGATATAATTTATCACCGATGCCAAGATATGAATCCGTAATAATCTCTCCAGATTTTGTGTGATGTTCATTGCGATACTGGTTAATTTTCTCATCTTCAGAATATGAAGTATGAAAAACCTCATTAATAACCGGAATAACAAGTCTTGGCATTTTTTCCAACATGGTCCGAAATACGTCATCAAATATAGTATTATTTTCCATCAAATGTTCTCCTTCATATATGTATTATAACAAATTATCCCTGAAAAAAAAAGATGATATTAATTACCGGAATCCTTTGCGTCTTCTGACTGCAGTATTTTCTCTCTCACTTACCATATTCACTTTTTCGTCCGAACCTTCAAATTCAAGCAAACGATAATCCGTTGGATAACTTTTGTCCGGAAACGACAGCATCCCTTTGCTACGCAAGCTAAAATACTCTTTTGTATCTCCTCCAACAATGATATGATCTACTACCGGTATCCCGACCAGATTCCCAATCTCTATCATTCTGGCCGTCATTTGAACATCATCTATAGAAGGTATAACACTGCCTGACGGGTGACAATGTAACATGATCATACTTGCTGCATTGGAAAGAATTGCTGCTTTCAGCATCTCCCTTGGTGTTGTGACAGCCTGACTGATTGCACCAACACTGGCTATATGTCCATTGATCGGAGTTCCATCGCTCTTCAGATTAATAATACAGATCACTTCCCGATCCATCTCCCCAAGAAGTTCTCCAATTACCTGCACCGCATCTTCTGCTGTCTTTATTTTATGATCTGATAGTAATGGCGGATCATGCACAAGCCTTACCGATACCATATCCAGATTATATGTCTTTTCTGCTTCCATCCTGCACTCCCTCCTTTCCAAAATCAATCTGAAGCCAGAAATCACCATTTTTCTTTTTTATATAGTCTCTTAATTCCTGGACTGACAGCTCCATTTGTTTCTTTTCTTCCTTATTTACATTTATTCTTTCCATGTTGATCCTCCTTTGCTTTATCATATTTCATCCAGATGTACTTTTCATCTGCCTGCAGGAAAAGTTTTAATTCAAATTTTTCCTATAAGAAAAAATATTATATATAAATAAACAGAATATATATAACAGAATAAATATACTCAGGTTCTTTTTTCTTGTTTTTGTTGTATTTCCGACAGTTTCATGACTTATCCACATGCACTGAAATTGAACTGTTTCTACTTGATTTTTCCTTGATTTTAGAACGTTTTTTTCATATGCTGCATAAAAATAGAATGTTTTCCAAAAAATATACATAAAATTTGAATGTTTATTTTGCTGCATAAAAAATACCTGGTTTCAGGATACTTTTTTGATCCGTTATCAGATATCTGCCAAATAAAAAATTCATTTGATATTTATTTTTGTACTATGAGAAGACCATCCGCATACTGCAGACAGCCTGTCCGTTATCCTATTGCCGGCATGGTTCCTAACAGAACCTTTTCCAGCCCATCGTAATTATATTGTCGTTTCAAATCTCCGTTTGTCTGAAATAATGGCACGTTCTGACCAGAAACGCTCCATTCTTCTTTCAGTAATTTATGGATTAATGCAACACTTAAATATCGCTTTTCCTGAGTCTTTTTCCCTGCATTCAGTGTATCTATGCTTTTTTCCACAGCACGATTCATAAGTGCAAACAGATTTTTTCCTTCTTCTATCGCCTTTGAACCATACTGCTGAAACAATCCCTTTATATCCCTTTTTTTCTTTGTGTCTTTCTCCTGAATACGGTTACGGCGAAGGACTGCCTCCAATAAATGTTCCCGTAACCGTTCCGCTTCACTCACTTCCCCGTTTTTCCTATATATGATTTTTCGTGGTTCTATGTAATACTTTTTATTTTTTATTCCAATTGAAAAAAATATTCTTAATTCCTTCAGGTAGGATCGGATCACACGCTCACTGACCTGAAACATTTTCGTATATTTTTCATAAAATTTCTTTACGCCTATTTCAAAATATCCTTTTCCAGCATAAGTGATCTTCATCAACTCCAATGCCAACAGCTTCGTACCTGCCTTACACCGGAAAAACTGATCCTGAAAGAAAATATTGTGATTTGTATTCACATATCCATTTTGTATACAATCTTTGTCTGAATTATCAAGAATTGTTATATCATGATCAATGCGGTGCGATTTTTCACATTTTATAAAACCTTTCTTCTCCAATGCAATCTTTGCATTATAAAACTCCTGATAACTCATATGCATGGTTTCACATAATTCTTTATAATGAACCCCATATACCTTTCCATTGTCATCCTGGAATCTGGAAATGTATATCAGAAAGTCTATCTCTTTATTTGTAATCCCGGCAGCAATCATTTTAGCAATATTGCTGTTTTTTAGCTTCTGCACTTACGCTACTCCTTTGTTTTCGATAATCTTTTCATTATCTTAATATGTACCATTAGCATTTCTGCCCCTGTTTTTCTGCCCAGATTTCCAACAATTCCATGATCACACTTTCTACATATTCATCTGTTGCATCTTCTGGAAAGAAACTTTTAATTTTTTCTTTTTTAATCGTAATTCCTTTTTTTGCTACATTTTCTTTCTTTGGCTGTCTGTTCATGATATTATCGATTTCTTCCTGATTCCAGGTGCCGCTTTTATGAAGCTGCATCATCTTCTCTAATTTTCCAGTGTCAGGCAATCTGTTATTTTTCTGATAATATTCCCAAACACACTGTTGTTCCTCACGATTAAAAAAGGATATTATATAACCTGCTCCAACAGACAATTTTGACTCATCTACCAAATTCAGCAGCTCCTTCCGCAAATATGTAAGCCGGATATACCGTCTTACTGTTCTCTCACTGTCACCATTTTTTTCTCCAACCTTTTTCATGCCACCAGGTTCTTTCTCCTGTGCCATGTCATCTTCTGTCATAAGATCATTCCGTTTTCCCTGATGGCGCATTGCCTCTGCCTTTATCCGGTATGCCCATGCTTTTTCACTCGGCAGTAATGTCTCTCTTTTATTATTGGAATCAACCATCAAAATCGCTGCCGTATCATCATCTAATTCTTCAATATGAACCGGAACTTCTTTCAAACCAGCCATTCCTGCAGCATGGTTTCTTCTGTGTCCGGATATGATCTCATATTCATCTTCCTTGCCGGAAACAGGACGTACCAGGATAGGTTCTCTCACACCATAGGTTCGGATACTCTCTGCAAGATCTTTCATTGCCTGGTCTTCATCCACACGATAAGGGTGCTCATGAAATGCTTTTAATTGTTCCCGGCGGATCATTGCCACACCGGATTGTTTTTCTGTTTGTCTGCCAGGCTCTTTTCTTTCTGTTAATGTATTTTCTCTTCTTGATGTATAATCCGGAAGATTCTGAAACATACCACCAAATATATCTGCACTGCTCACATTTTTCGCCATTTATGCACGCCTCCTAACAATTTCCTCACATACATTCCAGTAATCCTTTGCTGTCGTACATTTTGAATTGTATGCCTGGACACTCATCCTTGCCGACTGGGCTTTTTTACAGTCCTCACATTCCCTTACCTTTGTTTCAAAAACAGTTGTTTCAAACATTGCCAATACACCCGGTAGGGCTTCGCTGATCTCACGACAAAGTGTGGTTTTTTCTTTATATTTATTTAAAAGTACTCCTGTAACACGCAGATTGCGGTTTGTATACTTTTGTGTTGCATGGATCGTGACATACAGATCACTGATTCCTTCCATTCCGTAACGGTCGCAGGTTACCGGTATCACAACCTCATCCGCAAATGTCAATGCATTAGACAACATACATCCCAGCGTAGGTGGTGTATCAATAATAATAAAATCGTACTGTTCCCGGATTTCCTCACATGCATCACATAATGTAAATAGTCTGGTAGCATCATCTGGAAACTTTGTCTCCGGATTCTTTAATAACTTGTCCGATGCGATCACATCCAGCTTTTCCATGTGCTGAATACATTCACTTGCTTTCTCATGTTCAAATAATAGATCATATAACGTTGCCACACCTTCTACCTGGGCCCTGCAGGTATCTGTGGAATTGCACTGTCCATCTGTATCGATCAATAATACCTTCTTTCCCATTTCTGCCAGGTCAAAAGCAATGTTTACTGCTGTTGTTGTTTTTCCTATGCCGCCTTTTTGATTTGCTACTGCGATTACTCTGCTCATACAATTTCTCCTCTGTTTTTTTATTTTCTTTTATCTGCATTTTCTTTTTCTCAGATATTCGTTATGCTCAGTTTCTACCGGTTCCGATTCCTCCATGTCACGTTCTTTCTTCTTATATATGAGATATTCATTCCAGTCCTTACACCCTATCCCCTGTGGAACAATATCCGTATCTGTCTTATATCCCTGCTGTTCATATTTTTTCAGTAACCCAATCTTTTCTTCATTACCGAACATGGCAAGCATCCCTGCTGCATCATTGTCCATACAAAATGTTATTGTTTTTATGTAAGGATGCTCTTTTAAAAACTGAACCAATGGATTATCCGCCGTCATTCCAAGCACAAGTTTATTGCTCTCAAAATCACCTTTCAGATCCATATAAGACATGAGATCTATATTTGCCTCAAAAACTTTCAGCTCCGTACTTTTTTCATTTACGATATTGATACCGTAATTTTTATCATTTCCTGCCACATCCCCTTTGTATTTTTTCCCATAAATATCTGCTGTTCCACGTTTTGTAGCATACCGTACATTGCCATCTTTGTCCTTACCCAGGAAAACAAGGTTATGATGTTCCTTTTCCTCATATAAAATTTTCAGATCGCGTACAAAGTGATCTACAATCTGCTGTGACAAACCTCTTGTCTTGATCAGATATGCATAAGCTCTCCGATAAGTCCCAGGCATTGCTTCCGGGAGAACAAATTCCGCATGTTCCTTTGGTTTTATTTCTCCTGCCTGATGTGATGCAGCTTTTTCATTCAACGTATTCTTCCATTGCCTATCCTCTGTAGAGATTCCCTGAAATTCCAACAGAGTCTTAATTGCTGCATGCACTGACTCAACTCCGCAAAACTGCATCAGAAAGTCAATCTGTGATCCGCCACTCTCTTTACCGTTACCTGCTTTTGACCATCGATACCATGTTCTGTCGTTATAAATTCTTATAGAATCATGTTCCGCCAACGTATATAGCCGGTTACCCACATGCTTTGGATGATATCCATAATATTCTGCCAGCTGCGTCAGGCTTGTCTCTTTTGCCTGGGCAACCAGTTCTTCTGAAAAAAATTCAGACATCCGCCACGTCTCCTTCCCTGTCCGTCATTTGTTGTTTCTGACTTACTTTAAGTAACTTCATCATTTCCTCAGCCATACATAAAAACATTTCTGTTGTTTCTTCGGAAGTATTTTCAACAATCTTTTCAAACACTTCCCCATTTCCATGTTCAATTTCAATCCTGATACGGCTTTTATTCCATACATCATCTACACTTTCTTCTGTTTCCAGTAATTTCGATACCGGAACTTCTAATGCCGTTGCAATCTTTAGGATTGTTTTCAGACTCACAGTGCTTTTCGCGGATTCCGCTTTGGAAACACAACTTACAGAAAGATTTGCAGCGACAGCTAATTCAGATATTGATACTTCTTTTTTCTGACGTTCTTTTCTGATGTTTTGCGCAATATTTTCCATCCGCTGATCCATTTTATGATCATCATAAATAAGAGAATCTATATTAATCCCTCTTTGACGATATAGCATAGTTATCTCTTCCTTCCATTGCGATGCACATAAATGTTGTCATCCGGCTGCTCCTCTTTATCTGCCTTATCCTGATGTTCCTGCCCCTCCACTTTTCTTTCCCTGTCCTCTTTTTCTTCTTTCAGTAATTCCTCTCTTTCCTTTACCCACTGCTTAATGAGTCCGATTTCCTTGTCCATATCAGACTCTTTCGCCGGTTTCCAGTCTCTTGTCATGTATTTCAGTTCTTCTTCCCAGTATGCAATATCATCATCTATCCAGTCTGGTTCTTCTCCGTCTGCTTCTTCCGGATGTTCCTCTATATACTTTTTGTCTTTCTTTGCTTTCTCGATATTATCTATTGCATCCAGATAGTCTTCTGGCTTATATCCCCAATCAAGCAAATGACTCAACAGTGTGTTTTCCGGATACATTGCAAACCAGCACCTTTCAAACCAGCGGTTTGCCAAATCTCTTTCATCACTTCCGTTGGAATATGTACCGTCTACTAAATCTCCGACAAAATATGCAATCAATTCTCCGGCACTTAACCCATGCTCACCACATTTACTCATCAATCTTTCACAATCTGCGTCTGACAGTTTTACAGTGATATTTCTTTCTTTAATTGTTGCAATTTCCTCTTCCTGCCTTTCCCTTTCAGTTTTCGTATGATCATACATTTCTACCTTCTCCATCCTGTTTACTCTCCTTTCCAATTTTCTCTATCCATCTTTCAGTTTCTTTTTTTCCCTTATATGCCTTATAGCGCAGATAAAAAAGAAATAACGTCAATGCAAAGATCTCAATTATTAAAATAATATTTACAATCTTCAACAGCATTCCAACCGATAAAACCATCTAAACTCCTTTCCCTCCGGGACATATGCCCGGAGTTTTCCATCCTGCCATACATCGTGATATATTGTGTAAGGAAAATTGCATTATCCGGTTACATTTTTTAATTGCCCTGCCCCTTGTTTTCCTCTATTCCCCTCCATCCAACGGACAATTCCGATGTACCTGATCCGTTTTATTTACTCCGCATCTCATTTTTCTCATCCTTTTCACGCTTCTTCTCTTTTTTCACCCAATCCCATAAAATATTCAGGACCAACGCATTTCTTGTCAGCCCCTGCTTTCCTGCTCTGATCTTTAATTCTTCCTGCAGATCTTCCGGAGCTCTTACTGTCATTTGATTTACCATGTTTCTCCCTCTCTTTCTATCATTGCTACATACTTTCCATAGCTCATCCCTGCTTTTCTTGCTTTTTTCAATACGTTGCTTATATTGCTATTATTTTGTGTTGGGTTTCTTTTTTTCTCATGAATCGTTTTATTGCGTTCATTTCTGCACTGTTTCCCGCAAGTCAATGCAGCCGCAGAGATTGTTTCAAATTCTTTTCCACAGATTATGCACTGTTTTTTGTATACTTTTCTTACGAACACTTTTTATCCTCTCTTTCTTATCTGTTGTGCTTATTTCTAATACCGCCGATTGCAGTCAGCTTTTTATTTATGTCATTGAACTTCTGATGTCATTTTGATATAATACTGATGTATAAATCACAATTTTCAATACCAGTTGCATACAAAGGAGATATACATGGCTCACTTTCCCGGATTTAAAAAGTTCATCACTATAATGATTGCCAATAATTCAGATCGGGAGCATTTTACTGTTCGATATGCCCAAACAACTTTTGACATTATAATCAGTTTGGATACTCATCCATACCAATTACTGATAGGTGCTAAAGGTTATAATAATTGGGCAAGTGTTATGGATATTTCTGATGATTTTGAAATATCTATGCCTGATAGCGATTTTTATAGATTACGTTCCTTTCTTAATCTTCAATCAAATGGTGATAAAAAATTTGGCTCTTATATTTTTTTGAAATATATTTCTGATCATGTTCCATCAAAATGTTCAAAAAATCCTGTTCAACCCTATATCATGCAGAAATGGTATCCAGAAGAAACGGACAAAATTGATCCCCAAAGGCGTACTGTATTCTATCGTTGGGTTGATCAGACAAAAAATGATCGACAAGCCCATAATTTTAAAAAAACTGAATTTTATTTTGGAAAAAAAGTTGCTGATTACTGTCGCGCGCATAATATCACCTCGCAATGGCTTACTCCCGAACAAGCAACTAGACTACATATTCAAACTGTTAAATATCCGTGGACATAATCCCTAACTTCTGTCCACAAAACGGACAATAATTTATTTCTACTTCAATAATTAAAGGCATGTCATTAACAGGAAATATTTTGTTTCCTATATCAGATGAACATATTTCGATACGTCCAGGATGCTTTTTTACATACTTAACATATCCCAGATCTTCATTTACAGGATTGATTGTTCTTCCAAAATTTCTTATAAACGCAATGAACCCCTTATGACGTTCCGGGTTATCCATTGGAATTACACCATATAAATTTGAAGCTATTCTTTCACATTCAATTTTTTTCTGTGCAGTCCATTCCCCATCAACTGCTATATAATTACAGTATGGACATATTTTTTTATTATTCATCTTATCCATATGGCTCCTTCACACATTTTTCTTTCTCAATACTGGAAAGCCGTTTTTCTTTCTTCTCTTTCGCTGCATCTTTCTTTTTAAACAAATATGCATATTCCCCATTTTCCCCATCCTGGAACATCCTCAGTACTCTTTCCAAATAAAGCCCAAATGAGCTGATCAGAAGTTACCGGATTCTCTTTATCAAAAACAATATTATTCATACACATCACCTCTCTTGTCTGTTGTGCTTATTTCTAATACCGCTGCTTCCTGTCAGACGATCATTTATGCTATTGAACTTCCGATGTCATTTTGGTATAATTTTGATGGTGTTATAATAAAATAGATTTTATGTATGATAATGGAACTACTGCAGATCCAAAAGGTTCAACTTCTGAATCTTTCTGTTGAACCAAAAAAATATTGGCATCTAACACCCCATTATCATTAGTTAAACAAATATCTTCGATTTTTCCATCAAGTGTATGGTTGTTCCCACATAATATTTTTATATAATCACCTTTGCTTATAAACATATATTTACTACATTAGGAGAAAACATTATGAGTAAATTAACATTCACTACCTTAAAAAATTTAGTCAACCAAATGAAAGAAAATAATGTTGACAAAGACAAATTCTCATTTGTATATAAAGTAAAATTTGATGTCATCGTCGCTATTGTTCATGAAGGTTATGAACTTTTAGTCGGTTTACACACTGTGAACTATGGCTTTGTTGTTAAAGTAAATCAAAATTTTGTAGCAGAATTAAAAGAAGACGATTATTATAATTTATGCAAATATTTAAACCTGTCTTTTAGAAACGATGGCTTTACTTCTAATGTTTTCTTAAAACTCCTTTCATCTAAAATTCCAGATCACTACTCTGGGTATAAATATTCTTATAAAGATATGATTCCTTTTTTAAAATGTAAGCCAATTGACGAAGCACAGAAAATATATTTTAAAGGATGGAATGACCATACAAAAGATCATAATAAAGCTCATAATTTTGAAAAAACAGAATTTTATTTTGGAAAAGAAGTTGCAGATTATTGCAGGGTCAACAATATAAGTTCCCTATGGACGCATATCGCAAAGGAAGAAGATACTTTCTATAATCCCTGGCATATAAAATAATTACTTTTAAATCTTTATCTTTTCACATAGAGCGGCATAACTGCCCATTATAAAATGTTGTTCAGTTTAATGAGCAGTTGAAGCCATTCCATCATCAACGCGTTATATTATTTTTCCTGTCTTTCATTGCCACTTTCTAATACTGGAAAACCGTTTTTCTTTCTATGCAGACGTTGCCGGGATTTTGATCTCATCCGTCATAATTCCGATCGTGAGTGCATCCAGTGCCTCGTCAAGTGCCCGGTCAAGCTCTTCCTCCGTATTGATCCCGAAACTTTTCAAGGTTTTTCTCAATCTTTCTGCCTGGTCCTTATTTCCGATATCCGGATTTGTTTTCTCCATACGCTTCCCTCTCTTTCTTATCTGTTGTGCCTATTTCTAATACCGCTGATTGCAGTCAGCTTGTTTAAACGGTAACCACAAAATCGCTTTCTTTCTGATACCGTTGTGAACCCATCATAATTCATTTTCTACTAAAAAGATAGTTTCATAGTGATATCACCATGTCATTTTCTCCACCTTTTATTGCGCTCCTGTCTTTACTTTCTGGCGTTCCTGCTGGATTCCAAGCATATATCCAAGGATAAACATTTTGTTATCATCATTATCAGCTCCCAGTTTTAGCCACATTTTTTGCAAACCGAACACCCTGCATAAAGATTTGAAAAGATTTTTGTTCGTCCGGGCTGAGCTGCTTCAAAAGATTTTCCAGTTCTATTGTTTCCTGCTTATTTTCCACTGCAATCATCGTTTCTGTACCTTTTCTTTCATCCATATGTATTATCTCCTTTCTCTTAATTAATATTGGTTGTATTACCAATATATCAATATATATTTGGTATGTCAACCTTTTTGACCAATTATATGTATTTTTATTGGTTGACCAACCATTATAATAATGATATGCTATGCTTATAAATAAAAAGGCGGTGACATAATGAATGACAGAATACGTTTGTTGCGTGAAAAACTTGGGCTTTCACGTGTAGCTTTTGGTCAGAAATTAGGCGTAAGCGGAGATGTTATAAATAACTTAGAACGTGGACGTGTAGAAATTAAAGAACCGATGATAAAACTTATCTGCAGGGAATTTGGTGTAAATGAAAATTGGCTTCGTAATGGCATTGAACCTATATATATTTCATCCACTACTTTTAACCTTGATGAATTTGTAAAAAGTCGCGGTGCAAGTGATTTGGAATTGGAAATCATGAAATCATATTTTGACTTAGATCCGGATGTACGAAAAAAACTGATGGATCATTTTAAAAATCTTCTAGCAGCTCCAAAACGTGATTTATTTGACGGCGTTCCTGATACTCCGGAAGAACTGGAAAAACGCTTTCCTCCGGTTGATCCGGATGATAAGCATGCTGCCGGTTAACTTTTTTGTTTGAACAGCAACATTCTTTATGTTATACTATATTTGTATTGCAAAACAGAAAAGTGACTATGATTTTTCAAGTACCATTTCAATATGAAAATCTAATTATAAGGATAAGGCAGGAAAATAAATTGAAAAAAGTATCAGATGCAGAAGAAATTATAATGTCGGTCATTTGGAGCAATGAAGAACCTATGGCTTTAGATGAAATCCGTACAAAAGCCAATACAACATGCGGGAAAGACTGGAAGCCACAAACAGTATCTACTTTTTTGACTCGTTTATGTAAAAAAGGATTTATAAGTTCGGTCAGAAAAGGAAGATATCATTTTTATACCCCTCTTATAAACCGCCAGGAATATGTTAAAGTATCATATGATTTATTAATCAGCCGCTTCTATCATGGCAATGAGGGGAAAATGACATCAGAAATCAAAAATCTATAAAAGAGGGATTATGATTTACTTTAAAGTCATACACCCGGCTTTTACAGTTTTATCAGATTAACAGATAGATTTTTGTCCTTCCATCAAAGTTTAAATTGTAATACAGGATTTTTCCTTTTATATAATACAGTGCATAAATACTATTTTCATTGTAATTTATGTATTTTACATTCATTGTATACCACACCTTTCCAGTAAAAGACGGGTGTAGTTGTATTATAACCATAAAAAGGATTTTTGTATTATCTGTTAACACATTTTTTATTTTATTTGTAAATAAACAAAAAAATAGCCGGTCAGTGACTGCAATCACTAACCGGCTTTAATACCAGGCAACCGAAAAACGGCTTTCCAGTATTAGAAATAAGCAGATTTTATTATACCATTGAAAGCCGCAAAAAGCAATCGGCTTTCTTTTTGTATTTTTTTCGCCTGGAGAAAGGATTTTTTATGGCTTACACAAAAGGCAAAAACAAAACTATCAAATTATGGACATCAAAAAAAGCTGCTCTTTACGTCCGTGTATCCACACGATATCAGGTCGATAAAGACAGCCTCCCATTTCAGCGAAAAAAATTAAAGGAATATTGTAAATTTTTAGAAATTAACGATTATGTTATCTTCGAGGATGATGGATACTCAGCAAAAAATACCGACCGTCCACGTTTTCAGGAAATGATGTCACGTATCCGTAGCGGGGAATTTTCACATGTCATTGTCTGGAAAGTCGACCGTGTTTCTAGGAATCTTTTGGACTTTGCAGCAATGTATCAGGAACTGAAAGATCATAAAGTTACTTTTATCTCTATGAATGAACAGTTCGATACTTCTACTGCGATTGGTGAGGCTATGCTTAAAATCATACTTATTTTTGCAGAGTTAGAACGAAACATGACCTCAGAACGTGTAACCGGCATCATGCTCGATCGTGCAGAACAAGGCTTATGGAATGGAGCAAGGATGCCGGTAGGATACCGTTGGAATGAACAAACCAAATTTCCGGAACCGGATCCAGAAGAAGTTAAAATTGTCCAACTGATTTTTGACCGCTATGAGGAATGGCGATCCAGTATAAAAATCGCAAGATTTCTAAACAATAACAATTTCAAATCTAAACGCGGAGGAGAATGGACTTCAAGGCTTATTTATGATATTATACGGAATCCATTTTATATTGGTACCTATCGCTATAATATGCGTGAAAGCGGTCGCGGTCCCTTGAAACCGGAAAGTGAATGGGTGATCCGGGAAAATAATCATCCTGGAATCATTTCCAAAGAACAATTTGATCGTTGCAATAAGATTATGGATGAAAATGCAGCCCGCCGGGATACTTCTGATATGCGTGCCAGAAAATTTGTCCATACATTCTCCGGACACTTAATCTGCAGTGAATGTGGTTCAAACATGATAGCCTGCAAAGATCATGCCAGGGCAAATGGCTGGCGTCCTTCTATCTATCGCTGTGCAAAGCGTTCCAGGATGATGACCTGTGATAATTCCAAAACCGTAAACGAAGTATATCTTGGTTCTTTTGTTTTTAACTATATTGCAAATCTTGCCCGTATTCAAAAAAATTTAAAAAACTTAACATCTGTGAAAAAACTTGAATCTGAACTTTTAAAGGGAAATACTTTCGAATCTGTTTCCGGAATCGATCCTGAAGGCTTAAATTTGACATTTCAGGCATTTTTATATAGTCATCCAGGAAAAGGTACATATCTTCCTGACATTGCCCTCCTGAACAAATCTGACGATACGAAAAGCCGCGATCAGATTAATTTATTATCTGCAGAAATTGAAAAATCCAAAAATGCCATCGCAAGATTAACGGATGTATATCTATATGATCCAGCCTCTATGACCAAAGAAGAATTTGCTGTAAAGAAAAAGGAGCTGATAAAAAAGATAGAAGGAATGGAACACCAGCTTACAGAACTTTCTGCCCATTCCGAAAATACTGATCTGACAGATCTCTCTTTTATCAAAAAAGCTTCTGCTTTCCTGGTAGCACAACGGATCATTTCAAAATCATTTATAGATTATGTTCAGTTGGCACAGGAATTAGATAACGCTATTTTAAAAAACTTTGTAGATCAGATTATAGATCAGATCGTTATTAAAGATGGGCGCATCCAGGCAATAACCTTTATAAACGGATTGACACACGAATTTTTCTATAACGGACCTGCAGAACTTCCTGTCTGCAAAAAATGCGGCGGTCGTATCGGATCTACCTGTGGCTGCCGTACAAGAACATTTTCTTTTAATGGTAAGCGTTATCAGCGAATAAAAGTCGGCGATCCACGCGATGCTCTCTACGGTCAGAAAAATCCAGTCTGCCCGGAATGTTATGCAAAGGAAGGTCGCTGGCACCACTGGCTATGTGGAATCGAACTATGCCCGATCTGTGGTAAGCCACTTCAAACGTGTGAACATGGGCCAAATGGGAAAAGCAATTTTACATTCAATCAATTATGAAATATTTCACGAAGCACGTTAATACTGCCTTACAAATAAATCTCCCTATAAATTATTATTCATATTTTAGTTAAAAGCGGCCACTCATTGACAAAATGAGTGGCTATTTGTATATCTTGTTATTCTTCCTATCTAATCAAGCGCATATAATCCCCACTATAAAAACTATTACTGCACATACATCTACACGCACAGCATTTTTAAATAGCTTGTATTTAAGAATTGTAATTTGGCTATTTATCAGTACTTCTGTTGCTAAATCATCACATTGTTCTCTTTCATTCGCATTAATATTTATATGGTACCTATTTTCAACAGAATTTATATACATATTTTTATCCTGCATTTTCGCAATGTCTCCATAAAAAATAAGATTTGCATTTGCAGCCATTCCATTTTGGTTTGTTTGGGTTTTATTAGATAAATTAGGATAAAACGACCATAGACAGAATACAGATGAAACCAATAAAATAATACAGGTTAATGAACAAAAAACAACATTCATATTACTGACTTGTGTACAAACTGCCATAAGAGCAATATTTAATGCCACTAAAGCACCATTTTTTGCCTCTGAAAATGAAAGCCAATAATTTGTTCTTTCTAATTGTTCTTTTAAATATTCTTTCATAATGTCTCCTTCAATTATTCGTAAAATATAAATCAAAGTTGCGAAATACCATTCTCAATGTCTGTTCAAAATCGGTAACTGCATTATCTTTAAATTTGTTAATTTCCTCTTCGCCAATCCATTCAATTCTGTCATGTGATTTTTCTGCCCTAAATGCCTCATTTTTTAATGGCTTGTTTACTTTTGCCACAAATATGATACCCTTTTTTATACTACCATGACTTGTTAACTCATATACTGCAATTGGAATTGGCTGCCGTTCCTGACGTTCTTCATCTAAGATCAATTCGATTTCTAATCCAAACATATTTTTATAATATTCCGTTATTGTATTAACAAGACTATTATCACTTGACAATTTAGCACATCCAAACTCCCACTTTTCAGGATTTGTACTATGTTCTTTTGCTCTATGGGTAATCATAACTTTTCTTTCTTCAACATCGCAACATACAACCGCACAGTGAATTTCCAACGGACAAGCATATGCCCCAACTGTTGATTTCAATATATCCCGCGATAATATCTCCATTATATATAATATTTTTTTCTCTAAATTTTTATCTATAAGAATCTTTCTCAATGCAGTATCTATTTCATACATCTCATCCGCTAATAAATAGCTCCCCATATCCTCATGATCGAAATGCTCTCCTGTTTTTTTTCTTCTCCATCGTTGAAAATATTTATTAATCATTTCATTGTTATCAGTTTCATCATAACGAAAACTATTATTAAAATCAAATTTAGCTTTTTCCTTTGATTGATTCTGATTAACTTCTGCAACTATTTTAGAACTATGAAACCAAATAATAGGGTACAATGTCTCATTCCATACCCCTTTCAATCTTACATAATCAATTATGAATAATTCATCTTTTTTTCCAATATCCATCAAAATATATGCTAATTCAAAACTGACAACCAAACGTCTGTCCTGAGTATATGATTTAAGTCTAAAACCAGCATCAATATCTCTCCCTAAATATTCTGTGATAATTTGATTTTGTGAACTGGCAGAATAATTAAACTTTATACATTCATATGGTGAATCTAATTTATTATTCACGATTGCAATCCATGCTGCAGCTTTTATTGAAAGTGGATTTTGCATCATTAATATTTCAATCTCACTTTTTTGAATACTTTGTCCTTCCAAAGTTTCAAAAAATTTTCCTGTTTTTAATGATCGAGATGTTCTTTGTGTTACTTCAAATATTGCATCAACAGCATTACCTATTTCTTGTTTCGAATATACTGTCAAAACAAATATCATTTCATCTCCAATAACACGCCATAACACACATGATGACAATTCTGGCATTTTAAATACACGTGCTCTTATATCCTCCAATAATCCCCTTATAACAATCGGCCAATTTCCAGTTAATGATTTATACATGGTTGAATTAACTATATCAAAAGAAAAGAACAGACTTACTTTAGGAATGTAAATCTGTTCTTCATGAATTTCCTGCTTAGACTCATCATTTTGTGCACTAACAATGGCTTCTGGTTTTTTTAAATCATCTGTATATACTTCTTTTAATTTTATATTTTCCATAATTATGCAAGATACCCTAGAAATCTTCCTCTGTTTATTGCTGCTGCCATAGAAACATTAAAATGCTTTGCTACTTTTGACATATCCACCATATTATTTTCTGAATATTGGTCTAAAACCCTTTTATATGCAACTTGAGGCATCAGCAATGATGCAGCAAACTCATTTGCCTGATACTCCTGTTCGGATGTACCAAATCTCCTATATACAGTTTCATTTTGCGTTTGCCATAAATTTCTATCTATAATAAATCCCATATGAAGAAATAAATGTCCTAATTCATGAGCAATTGTAAACGTTTTTCTTTGAGGATTTTGAAAATATGAGATAGCAATCACAAAACCATATTCCCCTTTTTTTTGAATAGTTCCATCGCATGAATCATCAAAATCAATTCGTTCTTCAATAACTCCTCCAAACATATGAACAATCGACTCTATATCTGAAATCGGAGTACTTATATCATACGCATCAATGATACGCTGTGTCAATTCATTAATGTACTTTCTTGTTGACGCATCCATGGTATCTCCTCCTCTCCAAATTCTTATTAATATTATACCATTTATATGAATGTTTCAACATACAATTTTGCAAATTTTCAAAATTCTTTTTTACAAAAATCCCTTCATTTTTCTAAGAGATTACAACATCTGTTTTACTCACACAATAGGGCATCCGAATGTGGATACATGAAAAGTCAGCGGACTTCCTTTTTCCTCGGAAAGCTGTCTTAAATACTCTTTTGCAATATCCATAAAGTAATACTGACGTTCCGGTTCCGTTGCCGGAATCTGGTTTTTATCTGCGATGCGCAATGTCGGGCGCACTCCCGTTGTAACTTTCTGACTCATAAAACTGTTAAATCCTCACTATTTCTATTGCTTTTTCTTATGGTCTTACCTGACCATTTCCATAAATGATATATTTTGTGCTGGTTAATGCTTCTAAGCCCATCGGGCCTCTCGCATGAAGTTTCTGCGTGCTGATACCGATCTCCGCGCCAAAACCAAACTCAAAACCATCCGAAAACCGTGTGGATGCATTGACATAGACACAGGCAGCATCCACTTCATCTAAAAACTTCTGTGCATTGGTATAATTTTCCGTAATAATTGCCTCGGAATGTCCTGTATTATAGCGGTTAATATGGGCGATTGCCTCATCCACAGAAGTTACCGTCTTTGCAGAGATCATATAATCTAAATATTCCCTGCCCCAGTCTTCTTCCACCGCCGGTTTGATCAGTTCTTTATTCAATGCAGCGTCGGCTTCTGCTGCCGCAAAACTTCTCTCATCTGCATGCACCTCCACGTTTTTTTTCTGAAGTGCCTCTGTCAGTTTCGGCATAAACGCATCCACGATCTTTTCATGAATGACAAGCGACTCGCAGGCATTACAGACACCGATCCTCTGGGTTTTGGCATTCAGAATGATATTTACCGCCATGTCAAAATCAGCAGACTCATCCACAAAAATATGACAGTTTCCGGTTCCTGTCTCGATCACAGGTATCGTTGCCTGATTCACAACTGCACGGATCAGTCCTGCTCCACCACGTGGAATCAGAACGTCGACATACTGGTTCATTTTCATGAATGCTGTCGCAGTATCCCTTGACGTATCTTCGATCAGAGATGCTGCTTCTTTTGGAATACCAAGCTGCTCTAATGTCTTCTGGATAACCGAAACGATCGCGATATTCGAATAGATCGCATCACTTCCCCCCTTTAAGATCACAGCATTCCCGGTCTTAAAACAAAGCCCGAAGGCATCAACGGTCACATTCGGCCTTGCCTCATAGATCATGCCGACCACACCAAGCGGTACACGTTTTTTTCCGATCATCAGACCGTTCGGACGTTTTTTCATGGAAAGGACTTCCCCGATCGGATCATCTAAAGCTGCTACCTGCTGCAGACCTTCCGCAATCTGTGCGATTCTCGCTTCATTTAGCATCAGACGGTCTAAGAGTCCTTCCGGCATATGATTATTCCTGCCATTTTCAAGGTCTTTTTCATTTGCGGCAATGATATCAGCAGATGCAGCAATAAGTGCATCTGCCACTGCGATAAGAGCCTGATTTTTCTCATTGGTGCCTAACGTGGCAAGGGTGCGGGATGCAGCTTTGGCTCCCTGGCATATTTGTTCTAGTTCCATGATGATACCTTTCCTTTCTGTGAAATGTTTATACGGTGTTGCGGCGATACTTGGGCGAAACTCTGCGATAGGCTGTGGTTGTTGTAAAACGGGCACCTGTTTAACAACAGTCGAAGGTTTTGGGAGCGTTTCGCTTTGAATTGCCTCAGATTATCTTATATTCACTTTCTTCGGTATAGATACGATACATTTTTATATCTGTATCAAGTACTTCCAACTCTGGTTCAAGCTGGTTCTCGTAAGCTAATGCATAGCGGTTTAGCTTTGCAAATCTTGCAAAATAGCGGTCGTAAAAGCCCTTACCGTAGCCGTAGCGGCTGCCAGTGGGGGTAAAGACGACTCCTGGAACTAAGACTGCAACCTGTTGGTCGTATAAATCCATGGGATTTATACGGCGGCATTCCACAGTTGGTTCCATGACATGAAATGCACCCTCCGATGTCTGTGCGAAAGATGTGATCTCGTAAAATTCCATGGTACAGTCTGTTCCTGTCCGTGGCAGCGCGACATGTTTTCCATCATGTAATGCCTGTCTGAGAAACGTCAGGCAGTCTGCCTCTTTTCCAAGCGGATAATAGCCAAAGATCCAGTCTGTTATGGTATACCAGTTCGAGTTTATCAGTTTTTCACAGATTTTTCTGCTTTTTTCCTCTTTTTCCGGTTCTGACATTGCATTTCGGATGGCAAGATGTTTTTTCCGGATTTCTTTTTTATCAGGAAAGCTTTTTCTTGTTTCCATATTCTTCTCCGAGATTTGTGACTGTTCCATCCGGATTCTGCATATCAATGTTATTTAACTGTGCTACGAGATTGCGTTTTACATCTGCAACATAGGCTTTGCGCAACATTGCCTGCTCTTCTTTTTCCGCCTCGGTAAGTCCTTCCGCCTGTGATTTGCGGTAAAGTGCGTTGATTCTGTCAATCTGTTCCTGTTTCATTAAAATCTCCATTCCTGCGCATGAAAAATTTATTATTCACACAAATCTTTTTCTATCCGATTGTTTCTAATATAAAATCCTGTATACGGAATGTTTCCTTTTTCTGTGCCTTAAAAATGGTTCCCCTAAAGCTGTCATCAAAAATATGATGCAGTACACAGACATCTGCTCCGTTTGCAATGATCATATCTGTCCCGGAAAGTGTCGCGATCTTTGCCGCGGTCAGCTTGGTCGCCATGCCGCCGGTTCCGACATCGCTTCCGGTCGTACTCTTTGCCATTCCAAGAATGTCTGAATCCATCTTTTCGACCACTTCGATCAATTTTGCATCCGGATTCTTATGCGGATCATCCGTAAATAATCCGTCAATATCGGATAACAAAATCAAAAGATCTGCTCCAATCAGGGAAGCAACGATCGCAGAAAGCGTGTCATTGTCACCAAACTGCATCTCATAGGTAGATACCGTGTCATTTTCATTGACAATCGGGATCGCACCTAAACGGAACAATTCATCAAATGTATTCTTTGCATTTTCCCTGGAAACCGGATTGACCATGGTATTTTTTGTCATAAGTACCTGACCTGCCACCTGATTATACTCTGCAAACAGTTTCTGGTAGATCATCATCAGTCTTGCCTGTCCGACTGCTGCACATGCCTGTTTTGTAGAGAGTTCCCGCGGCCGCTCTGTCATGCCAAGCGACTGTCTGCCGACGGCGATCGCACCGGAACTGACTAAACACACATCCATCCCCCGGTTTCTTAAATTGCAAAGCTCGCGCACCAGGTGCTCTAGTTTTGTAAAATTCAAATTGCCGGTCTCCTCATAATTTAACGAAGAAGAACCGATTTTAACTACAACTCTTTTTTTCTCATGAAAGTGAAAACTACTCTGGTCCATTTTCCCAACGAATCCCCTTTTATTTCTAATTATGCTGTTTCGAACATATGCACTGTATTATACTCTATCATATCTAATACAAAATATCAAAGGAAAAAAGAGAATATCTGTTCTGCATTGGCACATCTACAACGAATTGCAGTAAAAATAATATATTATGGTATACTTGTGGCATTTTTATTTTTATGCTAAAGTGTTGTTCGGACAACTCAAGTTGTTTTCCTTGAAAATCAGGTAAAAATGGAGAATTTTATGAAACGAAACTATCGATTATTTTTATGTATACTGCTGTCTATGCCGGTTTTACTGCTATCCGGCTGTGATCTGCCATCCCGGCTCAATTTTAGCAAAACTTCCGGCTCCGGCGAATCGATCTCCAAATCGGGTTTTTATTTTAATACCGTCATTACCGTCACCTTATATGGAACAAAAGACGAAACCCTGCTCGATGACTGTTTTTCTCTCGCAGACACTTATGAAAATTATTTTTCCAATACAATTGCGGACAGTGATGTGTCAAAGATCAATGCGGCAGACGGTGCACCTGTCACCGTACATGAAGAGACCGCAGAACTGATCAAAAAAGGTCTTTATTATGGAGATCTGAGCAATGGAAAATTTGATATTACGATTGGAAAATTATCGGATCTGTGGGATATTTCCACAAAGGCTTTGTTAGATCAGACAGACGTCTCCATGATTCCATCTGACGATGAGATCAAAGAGGCTTTAACGACAGTAGACTATCAGAATGTAGTTGTAGATGGCAATACCGTCACCTTAAAAGATCCATCCGCCAAAATTGATCTCGGCGGAATTGCCAAAGGATATATTGCAGACCGCATGAAAGATTACCTGAATCAAAAAGGAGCCGCCTGCGGCTATATCAACCTCGGCGGCAATGTGCTCTGTCTTGGTGCAAAACCGGACGGTTCTTCCTATAATATTGGCATCCAGCGTCCGTTTGACGATGAGGGTGCTGCAATGCTCGCTGTATCCGTGACCGACCAGACCATTGTGTCTTCCGGTGTTTATGAGCGCTATTTTGAGGTGGACGGCAAACGCTATCATCACATTTTAGATACTGCTACCGGATATCCCTATGATAACGGACTGCTGGGTGTTTCGATCATCACGGACGAATCCGTGGACGGTGATGGACTCTCCACCACCTGTTTTGCACTGGGTTTAGCTGACGGGATGGCACTTGTGGAAAGTCTGGACAATACGGAGGCTGTTTTTATTACGGAAGATTATGAACTGCATTTTAGTTCAGGGATGGGGTCTAAGATTCCGTATCAGGTGATGGAATGATGATCTGCCATGGTATAGATTTTATAACTGTATGATCTGATTATTTTCTTCCGTAAAGTTTCCACCATCCATATTCTTTCTCACAAAAGGAACTCCCTTGCGAACATAAAATATATTATCTGTAAGCAGTGCATCCGGGTTTTCGGACGGGCTGATGGTTCCACCTAAATCATCATAACTGACGTTATTACGAAATGTGTTATGAATGGCCTCCTGCATACAAAACATCACACAACCGCCTTCATTTTGCCTGCTGTAATTATACTCATACACCGTTCCATCCCCGGAATCTGCATCGTAAGCCATCCCGTCCTGATTCAGCCGTGTGTCTGCCACTTCATTATAACGAAACAACGCATCTTTACATTTCCATGGCCAGATTGCCGCAGCAACCTTTCCACCACGGTTGCCCGGATTGCAATAAATACGGTCATTGATCTCACATGCCACAGAATCGGTCATATTATGTTCCACAAACGGGCGCAGTGCATACATGACCGTTATTCCATCTCCACCTGCCATTTTCACATAATTGTCCCGTATCACAATATTCTCATGACCATATTTCAAAAACTTTTTTTTATCCAGTTCTGCACCCGCAAATTTCTCATGTGCATAACTATACCCGACTGCGATCCCCCAACGGCTCACACGATATACATAGCATCCCTCCACCAGGATATCTGAAAATCTTGCCACTCCTGTCATTGCTTCTTCCGCTGGCTGTAATGCTGTCATATAGATGCCGCCATTATTCATATGCTTGTCATAAACATTTCCATGAACATCATGGATTTTAAGATTTCGAAGTGTGATTCCACATCTTAAACCTTTCTCTTTTGCAACGACTGCAACACCTGTACGCTCCATTTTATCTGCCTGTGAATAATTTTCGCCGATCACTTTATCCGCACTGTTTGTAATCTCAATATCCTGTATGATAATATACTCGGCATCAAATAGAAGTACTGCCGAGGAAACATAACCATGGTAAACATGCGTCGGCGAATCCAGTTCTTTTCCATAATCCTGATACCAGATTCCCTGTCCGTCTGTCTTTATCAGAGGATCTTCACCACATCCATAACTTCCAATTACAATCGGCATCTGCTTTGTTCCGCTGTCACGAATCTGTAAAAACTGTTTTTCAAAAACACTTCCACACGCAAGCAATATGTGATCCCCCGGTTTTAGTGCAAGCCTATTGACGGCAAAAAGACTTGCGAATGCACTGTTTTCACTCAAACCGTCATTGGTATCATTTCCGTTTATCGAATCGACATAATATTTCCTGCACAAGTCTGTCATACACTTCCTCCCGCAATCTTTTTTCAATGATCTGCTCTACCTCTTCATAAGAAAAAAGATCTCCAAAATATCTTCCAAATAAATCTTTATTCCGCTCATAGAAAGCTTTTTTCTGATTTTCTGTAATCTCCGGACTGATTCCTGATTTTCTAATATTTTCTGTCGGCTGTACGAAATCCAACCGGAAACGCGTCAATTCATACTGTAGATACATCGGCAATGAATATCTGCGCGGTCCGTAAAATACCTTTTTCTCCATTTCAAGCCTGGCATTCTCTTCATTTTTTTCTGCACATCTTTTTTCCAACGCCTCTATATCGGCGTTTTCAATCAACCCCAGCTTTTCTGCAAGAACAAGTTCAGCTTTCGCATATGCCCACTCTTCTGGTGTAAGGCAGTATCTTTTTTCTATCATTTAACAGCCCCCGTAATTCCATTTGCAAAACTTTTCTGCAGACATAAGAAAATAATCGCCGTCGGAAGTGTACAGATCAGTACACCGAGCATCAACATCCCATAATCAACACTGTAGCCGCTTTTTAAGTTTGCCACAAGCATTGGCATTGTGATGGAATCATTATTTTGAAAGACAATCTTTGGCCACAGATAACTATTCCATGCGTTCATAAAAGTAACCGTCATTGCAGCTCCATATGTTGATTTCATAACAGGCACAAACATCCGGAAAAAAATCTGTATTTCACTTAACCCCTCCAGACGAGCCGCCTCTATAATATCATGAGGGAAAGACCGCGCCGCCTGACGGAACATCATAATCATAAATGGCGTTGAAATAGACGGCAAAACAAATGCAATCCAGCTATTGACCAGATTCCAGGAAGAGATCATTTTAAAAAGCGGGATCATGATTGCAACAAATGGCAGCATCATGGCTAACAACAATACACTCATCAATATGTCTTTTCCCTTATCATGATAAATTTCAAATCCATAACCTGCAATTGAACAGACCAATAATGTGATAATCGTCATAAGAATCGCATTTCGAAATGAATTGATCATTGCCAGCCCCAGATTCTGATTGGCAATCAATGCCTTAAAATTTTCGACTAAATATGTTCCAGGAAGCAGTTTTCCCCTGACCACATCAATACTTTGATTGGTTGCACCACAAACCATGTAATATAGTGGAAATACAGACAAAAAACTTGCAAAAATCAATACAATATGTGATATACATAATTTTCCTTTACTCACGTTTGTCACCTACTTTCATTTGAATTGCAGACAAAATTGCCACTATAATAAGGATAAACACTGAAAGTGCTGCCGCATAATTAAATTTTGGTGTCTCCACAAAAGAAATGTTATAAATATAATGCGTCAATGTCATTGTTGACTTTCCCGGTCCACCAGCCGTTAAATTTACAGACTCGTCAAACAACTGCAGTGTTCCAGACGTTGACATAATAGCCGTCAGTAATATGGTAGGCTTTAACAGTGGAATGGTGATCTTTGTAAACTGTTGAAACGGTGATGCCCCATCAATACGACTCGCCTCATAGACGGAATAATCAATATTCTGCAGCCCTGCAAGATAAAACACCATATTGTAACCGGTCCATCTCCAGACCAACGCGATTATAATTACAAATCTTGCAGCCCATGCATTCTGAAACCAGTCTACGGTCGGAAGTCCAATCGCAGAAATAACGTGATTGACCAGACCATCCTGCGCAAACAGTGACTTAAAAATCATAGAATACGATACCAGTGATGTTGCACATGGCAGGAAAATCATAGTTCGATAGATTCCTTTTCCCTTTATATTCGGATTGTTCAGTAATTGAGCAAGAACAAGAGCAATGATCAACATGACTGGAACCTGTATGATAAAATAAAATACTGTATTGAAAAGGCACTGCAAAAATGTTTTGTCCTTCAGTATCCTGACATAGTTTGCAAAGCCAACCCACCTTACAGAATCTCCCATACCATTCTTAAATGACAGCATAAGCGCCTGTATCATGGGATAAAAACAAAATACAAAAATCAATATAGCTGCCGGAAGCAAAAACGCCCAACCAGTGAGGTTATGTTTTCTTTCCAGACTTAATTTTCTTTTTTTCTCCATATATTTTCTCCTAATGTAATACCGGGAACATAAAATTTGTTCCCGGTACAAACCACTTTACATATTTAATTTTCAATATTAAATTCTAATGTTTCCTGTGCATTATTCATTTCACCGTCAATATCAGCATTATTCTGAACAACATTTGTGATTGCATCTGTCAATGCACTTCTTATGTCCGAATAGTATGCACCACAGTCAAATGCTGGAACCGAACCTGCATATCCAACGATATCTTTATATACTGCCTGTCCACCATAAAAATCTGATGCCTGATTATATACATCAGACTGTGCAGCCGGAATGTAGCTTGCAATCGCACCTGCATTCGGCAACAGATCATCATATAATTCCACACTGCTTCCAAATGTAGATTTTAAGAAATCAAATGCAAGTTCTGTATTCTTACAGTTAGAAGATACTGCCCAGCTTGCACCACCACAATTTGCATAATTTGTGGCTCCATCAACTCCATCCAGTTTTGGCATGTTTACAATTGCCCATTTTCCTGACTGATCCTCTGCCGCCTGAATGGATGACATGATCCAGCATCCATTGATCACTCCTGCTGTTTTTCCGTCATTCATAGAGGCAATATACTGATCCCAGTCCGTATACTCGGCAATAATACCCTCATCAACTAATTTTTTATAAACTTCCATTGTCTTTTTTAACGCTTCATTGTCTGCAATATGAACCTTTCCGTCAACAATTGGTGAGGCTCCTGCCGACTGCAGCATTTCCATAAGTAATTCGGATCCCCCGGAGGAAGCGATCATTGGCACTCCATTCGCCTCTACTACTTTTTTTGCAAGTTCCTCAAACTGTGACCATGTAGTATCCTTAAAATCGTCAACCGTAAGACCTGCCGCCTCTACCATATCCGAACGAATTGCCATAATCGTTGCACCATTATCAAAAGGAAGTCCATAATTTTTTCCCTCTGCCGTGGAATCTGCAAGTTTTCCCTCTGTAAACTGTGAAAAATCAATTCCGGAATCTGTTAATTCTGTAAAAATTCCAGGAAAATTGGCAATATTTTTATGGAATGAATAATCCTGCATCAGAAAAATATCCGGTAAAGTACTGTAATCTCCTGACGTTGCAGCTGTAATCAGCTTTGTCTCAATATCATTATAAATATTTTCCTGAATATCCAGTTTAAAATCTGGATGGTCTTTCTGATAAATCTTTTCTGCCTGTTCCATGGCATAAATATTAAAAGTGGGATCCCAGCACCATACCGTAAGTGTTTCATCTCCATTTTCATTTGTTTCTGCGGAAACACTCTGCGTATCCTCATTACTGTTCGTAACATTTTCTTTTTCGTTCGTGTTTCCTTCATTTTGGTTCCCACCACATCCGGCAAGCACAGATACTGTCATAGTTGCTGCCAACATGAATCCCAATGCTTTTTTCTTCATAAAAAATACCTCCCTGCAAAAATTATTATTTTTTTATTTTATAAAATATGACGGTATGATACCACTCATAAATTATCAATAGTTACATTGTCTCATTCAACCACCGCATTTCTCCTGGTTCTAGTGTCAACCTTACGATAAAATCGCCATTGATATACAGATCTGTCTGACATTCTTTTCCTGAATTATTTATGACAGCTATTTTTTGCGTTTTCTGAAAAACAGTGACCTCAGTATCTACATTTGTTACGTAATATCGTTTCATCTCCTGTTCCATTCCCGCTGCATAATAGATTGCACGAAGCAGAATACGGCAGTTCTGAGGGGAATACGGCAGTCCTGCAAAGTAAACACCGTGACCTTTTCCGTATTGATTAACAACCAGCTGGCTGTATTCTCCATCCATTGCAAGAATCTGATAATGATCTCCCTGCGCATAAATGCGGGTCGTACCTTCTCCGAAATCAATATCCCCTTCAATATCTTCCAAGATAAAATGCTGCGGATTTTTCTCGTTATATTTATCTGTACTTAGTGAAAAACCCATCTCACGATCTACACCAAGCACATCCGCCAGCTGGAAAAATCTTCCCTGATGCTGATATGCTGTCGGTTCTCCTACTCCGATAAATCCACCACCTTCATCCACAAACTGTCTTAACGTTGTTACAACTGCTTCATCAATCCAATTTTCAGCTCCACTGAATGACGTATATGCATCTCCAACATTGATGATCACCCTGATATCTTTTGGGATTCCTTTTTTCACATCATCAAAAGAGATAAATTCTACATCAAACGGCATTCCACTCAGACATTCCAGCACTCCCTCTGCAGAATAAGTTTCTCTGTGCCATATTGCATGATGCACCTGGTTTGACATCCATTTTCGCAAACCTCCCCAACAGTTTAAAACTGCTACTTTAAATGGTGCAACATAAGATTTCGTCCCGTTCATATTTTCATGTATCTGTCTGAATTCCCCGACAACACTTTGAATCTCTTCTATAAATCCCGGCCATTCACTGGCCAATTTTAAATATCCGCCATATCCGATGCGGTCAAGCGGAGAACGTAAAATTGCCCTTCTCGCTTTCATCCAGTTGTCCTTTGCCTCCCCTATGGGATCTCCGCCTTCTCCAAACACGTCGGGGAAAAAATATGGCAAAAGCCTTCCTTCTGTATATTTAACCCCTTTTATATCTGAAATCATACGGAGTGTCACACCACTGCCAACAGAACCAACTACTGCATCCAGACCAATTTCTGCAAAATATTTTCCGTATGGTTCCGTCCCTATCCAATGATCTCCTAAAAACATCATCGCTTCTTTTCCATAGGAATGAACAATATCTACAAGTTCCTTGGCAAGCGCACAAACTTCCTGCTGCTGGAATTCAATAAAATCCTTAAACTCACGACTTGGCACACGGAACATGCTGTTGTGATATCCCTGATCCACAATAAATTCCGGTCTGAATTTATACCCTGCCCACTTTTCAAATTTCTCTAATATGTATGGACTTACACTTGCACTATATCCAAACCATTCTACAAATTTTTCACGTTTTTTATCATCAAAGGTAAGTGTAAACTGGTGAAAAAAAGTCGTAAATCTTACCACGTCGATCTGCGGGTTTTCTTCACACCAGCGTTTTAATTTTTCTTTTACGTACTTCTGGGTTTTCGGCTGCCGCACATCATATGTCAGTTGATGTGGTGTATCTTTCCAATCATTTGTAATAAAGTTATACATATGTACAGGATCCCATATTAAAAACGCCAGAAAACTTACCGTATATTCATGATAAGGAATGGTTTTTATTTCAACTTCTTCCCGTTCTTTTTTAAATTCCCAGTCATCGACAGAAACCACTTCACCCGTTGTGCGATCAATTACTTCCCACCATCTTTTGGGATCATCCAACGTATTGACTTTTAACTGCTGTGTATGAAATCCTTCCATCAATCTTATACATAGTTTTTCACTTCTTGCAGTTACACGATTGCTGATCAGGTATTCCTGTTGAATCTCTTCTGGATTTTGCTCGGCCCAGGCATTATCCTTTCTGGTCGTATAATACGTTGCATATTTCTTTACCGGCTCATTCAATAACGCATCCGGCATCTCCGTTCCGTCACAGTCACGCAATGCATCTGCTCCAAGAAGATTTTTCAATCGTATTGTTTCCTCGACAATGTCTGCATCGGTCGGCAATGTCAGTCTGCCTGTTTGTTTTGTCATTCCCGTCTTCTCCTTTCTTGTCTCATCACCTGATGTTTTAAGTATATCTGTCTGCATCAACTGCTTCAATTTTTATGTTGCTCTAATTTTTATATATCTTGCTTTATACTCAATAAAATATTTGCATTTATCATAAATTACTGTATACTTGCAATAAGAAACCCTATTTAATTGCTATTTTATTCATCAGTTTCACAACATTATTTTAGTAATATTGCGGTTTTAATCTATAAGATATAAAATTTGATACAACAGGAAGATAATACAAATGAGTAATGAATTAATTAATTTTGAGTACAAAGGAGTACCCGATCCGGATTTTAAACTTCGTTATATTTCTATTTCTAAATACGAAGGGGATTGGCAAAGCCACCCTCACACCCATCAGTTTTCTGAACTTTTCTATGTTATCAGTGGAAAAGGTGTATTTTACATTGAAAATGATACGGTTTCTGTATGTGCAGACGATCTGATAATCATAAATCCACATATTGAACATACGGAAAAAACGATGTCAAACGATCCTATGACCTATATTGTATTTGGTGTAGAAGGGCTCGCTTTCTATTTTAATTCCCAAAACGCTGCTACCCCAAAAGGATACAGCTACTATAATTATGGTTCCGCCAAAACACACTTTATTAATTTTTCCCAGATTATGATAAAAGAGTTTAATGCAAGAAAGCCAGGTTTTGAAGCAATCTGTCATGGTCTCCTACAGGTTTTGCTTGTTTATATTACACGCGAACAGCATCTTTCTGTCATATCTGATACCACTTTGCAAATATCAAAGGAATGTTTTGTTGCGAAAAAATATATTGATGCTAATTATGCAAAAAATATTACTTTAGATCTGCTCGCTGAAATCACCCATATCAACAAATTTTATTTATCACATTCTTTTACGGAGTATGTTGGAACATCCCCCATCAATTACCTGATGGAAACCAGACTCGCTGCAAGCAAAGAACTATTGCTCAGCTCCAGTCGCTCGATTGCAGAAGTTGCATCCAGCACAGGTTTTTCATCACAGTCGTATTTTTCGCAGATTTTCCGAAAGAATACAGGTATGTCACCCCTGCAATACCGTAAACTGAAACAAACAGATTCGAAACCCATGCAGGATGATTCCTATTATATTTGAAAATTTTATAGAAACATATAGACTTAATTGATCATTTCATGCACAAAATGATACACATTTTCTTTATTACGACAAAACAAAAAAATCCGCCAAAGCCCCACTGCATAGAAATGCAGTCCCAGTCTTTGACGGATTTTCTTATTCATTGATTTTCATTTTATTTCTGGTTAATATAGTTGACCAGTCCCTCACAGTCAATAATTTTCTGCATGAATGGCGGGAATGCCTGTCCCTGGTATGAGGTACCTTTTGTCACATCCGTGATCACTCCTGTGTCAAAGTTGACTTCCACTTCGTCTCCGGCTTCGATCTCCTTTGCCGCCTGCGGACATTCAATGATCGGAAGTCCGATGTTGATCGAATTGCGGTAAAAAATACGCGCAAATGTCTCTGCGATGACACAGCTCACACCAGCTGCCTTGATAGCGATCGGCGCATGCTCTCTGGATGAACCGCATCCAAAGTTTTTATTTGCCACCATGATATCTCCTGCTTTGACATTCTTTACGAAATCTTTATCGATATCTTCCATGCAATGCAATGCCAGTTCCTTCGGATCAGAAGAATTTAAGTATCTTGCCGGAATGATGACATCGGTATCTACGTTGTCTCCGTATTTGAATACATGACCTTTTGCTGCTTTCATGTTTACTCTCCTTTTTCTTAAACCTATGCTACTTCATCCGGTCCGGAAAGTTTTCCGGTGATCGCACTTGCTGCCGCTACTGCCGGGCTGGCAAGATAAATCTCAGACTCCACATGTCCCATTCTTCCTACGAAGTTACGATTTGTGGTGGAAACGCAGCGCTCATGCTCTGCAAGGATTCCCATATAACCACCAAGGCAAGGTCCGCAGGTCGGTGTGCTCACAACTGCACCAGCCTCAATAAAAATCTTAAGCAGTCCTTCTTCCATTGCATCGAGGTAGATCTTCTGTGTTGCCGGGATCACGATCACACGCAGTCCTTTTGCTACTTTTTTGCCTTTTAAGATAGAAGCTGCCACACGCAGGTCATCCATCCTTCCGTTTGTACAGGAACCGATCACTACCTGGTCGATCTTGATATCGCCGACCTCGTCGATCGTCTTTGTGTTCTCCGGAAGGTGCGGGAATGCAACGGTAGGTTTTAAAGTACTGAGGTCGATCGTATAAGTCTCCTCGTACTCTGCATCCTCATCTGCCTCATAGACAACATATGGACGTTTGGAATGTGCTTCCATATATTCTTTTGCAAGATCATCTACCGGGAAAATACCATTTTTTCCGCCTGCTTCGATTGCCATGTTTGCGATCGTAAAACGGTCATCCATTGAAAGGTAAGAAATGCCATCTCCAACAAATTCCATTGATTTGTAGAGTGCACCATCCACACCGATCATTCCAATGATATGTAAAATGATATCTTTTCCGCTGATCCATTTTGCAGGTTTGCCGGTCAGGACAAATTTGATCGCTGCAGGTACTTTAAACCATGCTTTTCCGGTTGCCATACCAGCCGCCATATCGGTACTGCCGACTCCGGTGGAAAATGCACCCAGCGCACCGTAGGTACAGGTGTGGGAATCCGCACCGATAATGACATCGCCTGCCACGGTAAGACCTTTCTCCGGCAGCAGTGCATGCTCTATTCCCATCTCTCCTACATCAAAATAATTTGTAATATCATGCCGGCAGGCAAACTCTCTGACGCATTTACAATGCTGTGCAGATTTGATATCTTTATTTGGCACAAAATGATCTAACACAAGTGCGATCTTATCCTTATCAAAGACACCGTCCACCTTCATTTTATCCATTTCATGAATCGCCACCGGTGAAGTAATGTCATTGCCTAAAACCAGATCCAAATCTGCCTCAATAAGCTGTCCGGCACTGACTGATGGAAGTCCTGCATGTGCTGCAAGGATTTTCTGTGTCATCGTCATCCCCATGGGTATATCCTCCTAAAAAATTAAAATCTGTGTCAGGAATGGTGTGTGCCCGTTCCTTTTTTGTGTGATGTGTGTGTAGAACAACACTCGCTGTCCTATCTGTATGTTATTCTAACACAGGTATTACTATAATAAAAATACATAATAAATATATTTGCCATAACTAAACTTCATGGTATAATAAGAAAAATTATTGATGTATCCAGTATCAGAAAGGAATTTTATCATGAACCAGAATTTATCATCTTACCGGATTTTTTATACCGTTGCAAATACCGGCAACATTTCAAAGGCTGCAAAAGAACTCTACATCAGCCAGCCTGCCATCAGTAAATCCATCCAGAAATTAGAGGAAGGTGTCGGCTGCAAGCTGTTTTCTAGAAGTTCCCGCGGCGTTGTCTTAACCGATGAGGGAAAACTGCTCTACGACCATGTGAGCAGCGCCTTTGAGACTTTAACCCTCGGTGAGGAAAAATTAAAACGCTCCATTGAACTCGGTGTCGGCCACTTAAAGATCGGTGTCAGCGCAACCCTCTGTAAATATCTGCTGCTTCCTTATTTGCAGGAATTTATAAGACAGAACCCGCATGTCTCTATCTCCATCACCTGCCAGTCGACCAACGAGACACTCGAACTGCTCGATGACAATAAGATCGATATCGGTCTGGTAGGAAAACCGGATAATTTAAAAAATATCAATTTTGATTTTCTCGAGGAGATCGAAGATATCTTTGTCTGCACCAAAGACTATCTGCGGAATTTGCGTGCGCGCGGCGTCCACAAGGATCAGATTCTGACAAACTCAACACTGATGCTGCTCGATAAAAACAATATGACACGCCAGTATATCGACGACTATCTTTCCGACAACCAGATTCAGGTCAAAGAATCCATCGATATCTCCAGCATGGATCTTTTGATCGACTTTGCCCGTATCGGTGTCGGTGTTGCCTGCGTCATCAAAAGTTTTGTAAAAGAAGACCTGTCTTCCGGTGCTTTAGTAGAAATCCCGCTTGGCATCCCAATCCATAAGCGTGAGGTCGGTTTTGCCTATAAGACAACAACAAAACCTTCCAAAACACTCGCCGAATTTATCCGGTTTTATAAAAACTTTTAACAGATACAATATAATAGAATGCACGCTCCGCGAACATTCTATTATCATGAACTATACAGCCAGGTTGGCAAAGCGAATTGGCGCAATAAACTTTATTTCTTTTCAAAACTATACAGCCAGGTTGGCAAAGCGAATTGGCTCAATAAACTTTATTTCTTTTCAAAACTATACAGCCAATTCGCTTTTAAGAAGTAAATTAAAAAGATGACTGAGCTGATTGACCAGGTCAGCGGGTACGCCCAGAAGATGACCTGGATTTTCGGGATAAAATGCACGGTAACCGTGATGTATGTAATCCTTATGATACACCAGGATGCAAGCATGACAAACATCGGTACTGTGGATTTTCCTGCACCGCGCATAATACCGGCAATACAGTGGGAAAATGCCAAAAAACAGTAAAATAATGCCTCTACATGTGCCTGTCTGGTGGCAAATTCAACCACCTGTGCCTCACTGTTAAACGCTGCAGCAAGCTGCGGAATTGCAAAATAGACAATCACACCAACCAGTTCCGCAAGCACGGTGGAGCATGCAATGCCAAAATATGCACCCCTCTTAGCTCTGTCATACTGTCTTGCACCGAGATTCTGTCCGATAAACGTTGTGAGTGACATAGCAAAACAGGTGATCGGCAGAAATGCAAAGCCTTCTATTTTCGAATAAACACCACATCCTGCAACCGCCATCACTCCAAATTTGTTAATATTCGTCTGTACAATAATATTTGCAAATGAAATGATGGAATTCTGCATACCGGACGGCAGTCCGATCCCTATGATCTGTCCTAACATTCCCTTATGAAAACGTATCTGCGAGATCTGCACCTGATAAACATCTTTGGTCCGCATCAGACGCATCATACATAAAAATGCACTGGAAAACTGTGAAATAATCGTTGCAAGTGCTGCAGCACCGACACCAAATCCTAACAATCCGACAAATAATAAATCCAGTATAATATTAACGATGGATGAAAAAATCAGATAATAAAGCGGATGTCTGCTATCTCCGACTGCCTGCAAAATCCCCATCACGATATTGTACATAACAAAAGCGATCGATCCGGCAAAATATACCCTGAAGTATACAATAGAATTTGGCAGTACCGACTCCGGCGTTCCCATCAGGACAAGAATCTGCGGTGCCAATATCATTCCGATTGCTGTCAGGATACAGCCGGACACCAGACCAAATGCAATATTCGTATGTACCGCTTTTTTCAACCCGTCATAATCTGCTGCACCAAAATATTTCGAGATGACCACTCCTGCACCGACTGCAATCCCGTTAAAAAATCCGACCATCAGAAAAATCAGACTGCCGGAAGAACTGACAGCCGCAAGAGCATCACTGCCAAGAAAATTACCGACGATCAGAGAATCGGCGGTATTATATAACTGCTGAAACAGGTTCCCTAAAAAGAGGGGGATTGCAAATGACACAATCCCCTTCCAGATGGAACCCTCTAATAAGTTTGTTCCTTTTTTCATCTTATTTCATTACAATATTGACAATTCTTCCCGGAACGTAAATCTCTTTTACAATGTTTCCAGTCAGCTTATCTGCAATTGATTCTTTTGCTTTTGCAATAACATCATCTTTTGCGTCATTTCTGCCGATTGCCAATGTTCCTTTCGTTTTTCCATTGATCTGTACTGCGATCTCAACCGTATTTTCAACTGTTTTTGCCTCGTCAAATTCCGGCCATTTCTGCTGGTATACATAACCTGTTCCGCCAATGATCTGCCAGAGTTCCTCTGTGATATGCGGAGCAACCGGGTTTAACAGAATTAAGAGTGTCTCATACTCGCCCTTAGTCACAGCATTTTTCTTATAGAACTCGTTAATCAAAGCCATCATTGCCGCGATCGCAGTATTGTATTTCAGATTCTCATAATCGCTGCTGACTTTCTTGATGGTCTGATGCATCTTTGTCTCAAGTTCTTTGGAATATCCGGTTTCTTCTGTCATGATGTCCTGTAACTTCCATACACGCTCTAAGAAACGACGGCAGCCTTTTACACCATCTTCAGACCAGGATGCACTTAAATCAAATGCTCCGATAAACATTTCATATGTTCTTAATGTATCTGCACCATACTCTCTTACGATATCATCCGGATTTACGACATTTCCTCTGGATTTTGACATCTTCTCTCCGTTCTCACCAAGGATCATACCATGGGATGTACGTTTCTGGTAAGGCTCCGGACATGGAACTACTTTCTCATCATACAGGAATTTGTGCCAGAATCTGGAATATAACAGATGAAGTGTTGTATGCTCCATACCTCCATTGTACCAGTCAACCGGCATCCAGTATTTTAATGCTTCCGGACTTGCAAGCGCCTCATCATTATGCGGATCGGTATATCTTAAGAAATACCAGGAAGATCCAGCCCACTGCGGCATGGTATCTGTCTCTCTCTTTGCAGGACCACCACAGCAAGGACAGGTTGTATTTACCCAGTCTGTCATCGCAGCAAGTGGAGACTCTCCATTATCCGTCGGCATATAACTTTCTACCTCTGGAAGCATCAATGGCAGTTCACTCTCATCGATCGGCACATAACCACATTTATCACAGTGAACGATCGGAATCGGCTCACCCCAGTAACGCTGACGTGAGAATACCCAGTCTCTTAATTTATAGTTGGTCTTTGCTGTACCAATGCCTTTTTCCTCTAAAAATGCAATCATTTTTGCCTTTGCATCTTTTACTTCCAGTCCGTTTAAGAACTCAGAATTGATCAGAACACCGGTTGCAACATCTGTAAATGCCGCTTCGTTGATGTCAACTTCCTCACCATTTTTTGCAACAACCTGTACCATTGGAATATTGAACTTTTTGGCAAATTCCCAGTCTCTCTCATCATGTGCCGGTACTGCCATGATCGCGCCTGTTCCGTAAGACATTAATACATAATCGGAAATCCAGATCGGGATTTCTTTTCCGGTTACCGGATTGACTGCCATAAGACCGTCAATCTCCACACCCGTCTTATCTTTTGCAAGTTCTGAACGTTCAAAATCGGATTTCTTTGCAGCTTCCTCACGGTATGCAGCAATCGCATCCCAGTTCTTTAACTCGTCTTTATATTTATCAATGATCGGATGCTCCGGGGATACAACCATGTAAGTAGCACCAAATAATGTATCACAACGTGTCGTATAAACACGGAGTTTGTCCTCTTTTCCGGCGATCGCAAAATCTACCTCTGCACCCTGTGATTTACCGATCCAGTTTTTCTGGGAAACCTTGACACGCTCGATATAATCTACATCATTTAAGCCCTCTAACAGTTTCTCAGCATAATCAGTGATCTTTAACATCCACTCACTCTTTACTTTGCGGACAACCGGAGCACCACAACGCTCGCAGACACCGTTCACAACTTCCTCGTTTGCCAGGCCTACTTTACAGGAAGTACACCAGTTGATCGGCATCTCTTTTTTGTAAGCAAGTCCTGCTTTAAATAGTTTTAAGAAAATCCACTGTGTCCATTTGTAATAACTCGGATCTGTAGTGTTGATCTCTCTGTCCCAGTCGAATGAATAGCCTAAAGAATGAAGCTGCTCTTTGAAACGTTTTACATTGTTTTCAGTTACGATCTTCGGATGAATCTTATTTTTGATCGCATAGTTCTCAGTCGGAAGTCCGAATGCGTCCCATCCCATCGGATAAAGTACGTTATAGCCCTGCATTCTGCGCTTTCTTGCAACAATATCAAGTGCTGTATAAGGTCTCGGATGACCTACATGAAGTCCCTGTCCTGACGGATACGGAAATTCTACCAATGCGTAATATTTTGGTTTGCTGTAGTCGTCTGTCGCAGCAAAAGCCTTATTATCATCCCAGACTTTCTGCCATTTTTTCTCAACGACTTTGTGATTGTAAAGTTCTGACATATAATCCTCCTTGTTTTGCGAAAAAAAACTTCGTCTCGGAAGATATTTTCAAATAAAAATATCTTTAGAGACGAAGTCTGTCTTACTCCGTGGTACCACTCTAATTCGTATTCTTATGATTTCATAGAAAATAAAAATACGCTCTTATGATCCTTAACGCGGACAACACGCTTTTGCTTACTCACTGTAACTGGCAGCTTGGGCAAAAGGACTCAAAGGTGAGTTGGGAATTTCACTTTACTGCCTCACAGCATCCGGCAGCTCTCTGAGAAAGCAAAAAATTCTTACTATTCCTTATCAAAGTCTGATGTATTTTATTCACAACATGATTTATTTTATCATATACCCTGTTTTTGTCAAGTATTGAAACAAAAAAGAGCCACCACAAACAGTAACTATGTGATGACTCTTTCAATCGATTCAAAATTAGTTGTTGATTAATTTATCTTCTTCATTGTTCCAGCTATACAGTTTACGGATCTCTTTACCAACCTGCTCTGATGGATGCTCTGCAGCTTTCTTTCTCATAGCTTTGAAGTGAACCTGACGTCCTGCCGGAGACATATCCAGTAAGAAGTCTTTTGCAAATGTACCATCCTGAATATCGGAAAGGATCTGTTTCATTGCCTTCTTTGTATCCTCTGTGATGATCTTCGGTCCTGTAATGTAATCACCATACTCTGCTGTGTTGGAGATAGAATATCTCATTCCCTCGAAACCTGACTGGTAGATTAAGTCTACGATCAGTTTCATCTCATGGATACACTCGAAGTATGCATTTCTTGGATCATAACCAGCTTCGCATAATGTCTCGAAACCTGCCTGCATTAATGCACAGACACCACCGCAAAGAACTGCCTGCTCACCAAAAAGGTCTGTCTCTGTCTCGGTACGGAATGTTGTCTCAAGAACACCGGCTCTTGCTCCACCGATACCAAGTGCATATGCTAATGCAAGATCCTGTGCTTTTCCTGTTGCATCCTGCTCAACAGCGATCAGACAAGGTGTTCCTTTTCCAGCCTGATACTCAGAACGTACGGTATGTCCCGGAGCTTTCGGAGCGATCATAGTAACATCTACATCCTTTGGAGGTACGATACATCCGAAATGGATATTGAAACCATGTGCAAACATTAACATATTGCCTGCCTCAAGGTTTGGCTCGATATCTTTTTTGTACATATCTGCCTGTTTTTCATCGTTGATCAGTATCATGATGATATCAGCTTTCTTTGCTGCCTCTGCTGTTGTATATACTTCAAATCCCTGTTTCTCAGCTTTTGCCCAGGATTTGCTTCCTTCATAAAGACCAATGATAACATGGCATCCGGAATCTTTTAAGTTCAATGCATGTGCATGTCCCTGACTGCCGTAGCCGATAATTGCGATCGTCTTTCCGTCTAAAAGTGAAAGGTTACAGTCTTCCTGATAAAATATTTTTGCTGCCATAATTAATTTCCTCCAGTTTTGGTTTCTTAATAAAAATATGCATTTGCATATTCTTATCTGCTTATTTTGTTATAATGATACTCTTTTGCCGTCTTCGTCTAACATAACGACATCGGAAATGCCTCTCGACAATCCGGTCAGTCCGGTACGTGCAAGCTCTAATATCTCATATCCGGACAAAAGATCAAGGAAAGCATCTAACTTATCCTGATGTCCTGTCAGCTCGATCACCATCGAATCATGGGTCACATCTACAACTTTTCCATGAAAGATCTCCGTTACATTTAAGATTGGCTGGCGTTCTGTATCTTTCGCACGAATCTTAACCAAGATCAGTTCTCTTGTCACTGACGAGCCATTTTCAAGTTTTTTGATATCAACAACATCTTCCAACTTTGCAAGCTGTTTCTCAATCTGCTCTAAGATCTGCTCATCACCGGTCGCAACGATCGTAATCCTTGTATATCTCGGATCTGCGGTCACACCGGAAGAAAAACTGTCAATGTTGTAACCTCTTCTACTGAAAAGTCCTGAAATATGACTTGTCACACCCGGGTTATTCTCCACTAATAGAGATAATACCTGTTTTCTCATTCTGCATCTCCAATAGTTTAATACTTTAATCACACATCACACTAAAGCTATGATATCACATCGAAATTTTTTGTCAATAAACAATTTTTGTCCAGTCAAAATCTTAGTCTCATTTTCAGATAAATTTTGCGGTAATGATCCATATAACCGCAGCAGCAACAAACCAGACACCAATCTGTCTGATCCGCTTTTCGGCATTCAGATCACCCCTCTGGTCTTTTCTTGTACATACTCCTGGCACGATTGCCATAAGAAGTCCTGTAAAAAGTAATACCATCCGAATCAATAACATTTTTTACTCCCTATATCTTATATCACAAAACTTTAGATTGCAGTGCACGTCCGAAAAATCAATGATTTTCCGGACTGACGGGCATTTGCCCTATCACATGAAAATAAAGCAAAAAAATGTCTGCAAGCAGCCATTTTTTGCTTTACTTTCATGTGGCACTGCTCATTGCTTACTCATATCATAATCTCTGTATTTTCTTTGCTCTTCTCAATGATATGGTTCAATTTGCGGAACGGTATCGCTACAAGAAGTCCAATGACCAGTGAAATAACCAGATAAATTGCAAGTTTTCCGACATAGATCCAGTAATTCATCTGATAGATTCCGCCAATTGTCTCTCTCATGGCATTCATTCCATATGGGAACGGCAGGTATTTATAAAGCGACTGGTAAACCTGCGGCAGCGTCTCAATCGGGAATGTTCCACCCGCACCGGCTACCTGAATAACCATGACAACAATCGCAAGTGCCTCACCGACATTTCCAAATGCAACCGTGAGTGAATAGATAAACAGTGTGAAAACAAAACTGCTGACTGCGGCAGCAACCCAGAATAAAAACGGATTATGACACTGTATCCTTACATAAAACAGATCTCCAAGTACTGTGATCAGCGTCTGCACCTGCCCTACCAGGAAAAAGAGAATATAACGCCCGAAATATGCCTGGTATGGTTTGATATCTGTGATTCCTTCTTCTGGTTCTACTTTTACATGAATGATCGCCACCAGGATCAGAGCCCCTACCCACAGTGCCAGTATCGTATAAAATGGAGCCATGGCAGATCCATAATTTTCAATCTCATAAATTCCAACCGTATCAAGGTTTACCGGAGATGAGATAAAGTTTCCAAGCTGCTGCGGATCTGTTTCGAGTATCTCCATAAACTGTTTGTACTGTTCATCCTGACGCAGTGTCGTAAAATCTGTGATGATCTGCGTAAGTTTATTAAATAATTCCTGTGCCATTTCCAGTGATTCATACAAATCTGCACTTCCGTTTGCAAGTGTATCTTCGTATTTTGAAAGTACTTTTTCCACATCACCAAAATCTGCATTGATACCATTTAAAATCGATGTTGTCGCAATCATGGAATTCTGCATTGCATTCATTGTAGAGTCAAGCTGCGGTTTTACAGAATACTCAAATGCATGCTGCAATGCATCCAGCGCTGTCTTACAGTTTTCGATCTCTGTTGTTATCTGACTCTTTAAGGTACTGATATCTTCCGCTGTTGCAGTTCCATTTTCTGCAAGTCCGTTCAGTTCAAGTTCGATCATCTTTAACCTGTCACGGACATTCTGAATCTGCATCCTTGTTTCATCATCGGCTGTGCCTTCCCAGCTCGAAACTGAATCATTAAACATTTTTTCCAGATAAGGTACCACAGATATTGTTGCATTCAGTCCGTTTCCTGCTGCATCCTCGTATTTTTGCAGTTTTTCCATGTCATTTAACACAACCATTGACACATTGTTTAAGCTGTTCTCAACCAGATCAAAACTGTATGTAACCATCTGCGTCACCGTATCTGTCGTCGCATTTCCGGCAAGGATCAGACTTTCCATGCTGTTTACTGTATCCTGACCGGTGGAAACCATTGAATCAAGTCCCGGAAGCATGACCTGACTGGTCGCAACTATACTCTGTGCAGAATTTAAAATACTTGCAAATGAATTCAGGATATTAATGTAACTCTGCAGATCACCACTTACGTCATTCAGCCGCTGCGTAATCGTATCTGCAAGAGAACCTCCGTCAACATCCGTCCCTGCAACTGCATCCCCAACCTGCATCATTGCCTCTGCAAGTGTGCTCACAAAACTTGAATTCACCTGTTCCTGAACCGAAGTTTTTGCTTTTGATGTAATTTTAGGAGCTATTGCATTTTTCTTTTCATTTTCATAATAGATGATGTCTGGATGTTCAATCTGCCCGCCAAGAAAACTGATCATTTCCTCAGTAAAGTCGTCCGGGATAACAAGAGCTGCATAATATTCGCCACTGTAAACGCCATCTACCGCCTCATCAGATGTGTCGGTAAATACCCAGCCCATAGCTTTGTTTTCCTGTAACGCTTCGACAACAGATGAACCAATGTTGACAGAAATACCAGCCACACTCACACCTTCATCTTCGGATACCACTGCAACTTTCAGGTTTGAAGTTGCACTTGGTCCGTATGGATCCCAGTTTGAAAGTATATTAAACCATGCATAAAGGCATGGAATCACACAAAGTCCCATGATAACCACAACAGCAACCACGTTCTGAAAGATCCTTTTCATATCGGAGATAAAGATTTTAAATATATTTTTCATTCCGTTTTCTCCTCGTTCTCTGCTATCTTCTGAATCTCTGCGTCAGAATTAAACTTTTCGTCCAATTTCTGAATGGCATTTTTAATATTTTCCTCAACTTCATCAAGCTGTTTTCCCATAAGAACATCCACAGATTTATCCTCTTCATCCCGCAGCTCATTTAATTTTTCCTGCAGGTTATAATCTACATACTCGACAAGGATCAGATAAGTTGCAAGTGCAAATAATGATACGATCCATAAGATCAGGAAAACTACCTTGTTACTGTCTGTCCAGAATAAAAGGATCAAAAATATAGGCGGAATGATTGCAATACATTTAAGACCGATCTTGATCCGTTTTTGATTCTGTAAATGGATATTCTGTTCGTACGCAACGAGTTTTCCGTACATTTCCTCGTATCTGCTTTTTTCTTCCATTCTTTTTTCTCCAATTCTGCTATCTATAACAAAATTATTTTTCGTTATGCTTCTGTTACATCATTTTTGTATCTTCCATTCGTTTTTCCACAAAATGATTCAGTTTCACAAATGGAATACGGATCACCAGTCCGATCAAGAGACCTACGACGGCAAAGATCATCAATTCTGACAGATTCTTCATATAGTCGCTGCCATACATACCACCGATCGTTTCACGCATCGCATTGATTGCATACGGGAACGGGAAAAATATGTATATATTCCGGTAAACCGCCGGCAAAAGTTCAATTGGGAATGTTCCTCCTGAACCCGCGATCTGGATTACCATGATCACAACCGCAAGGGCTTTTCCCACATCACCAAACGAAAGTGCAAGGGAATAGATCAGTAATGTAAACGTAACACTGGCAAGTGATGCCACCAGCCAGAACCATCCCGGATACAAAATCTGACAGTGCAGGATATAGATATCTCCTAATACTATGATCAACGCCTGTAACTGTCCCATCACAAAAAACAACAGATATCTTCCGAAAAAGAGCTGATATGATTTTACATTCTCTAAATCTTTTGGTTCTGCTTTTACCTTGATCAGGGCAACAAGGATTGTTCCTCCAACCCAGATTGCAAGAATTGAGTAAAACGGTGTCATTGCTGAACCATAATTTGGAATCGGATAAACTTCCTCCGTTGTAACCAGCACCGGCTGTGAGAAGAATTCTCCATAGCCTTCCGGGTCACCCTTCATAAACTCGATAAACGCCTGTACCTTTTCGTCATCCTCAACCGAATTCAGACGTTCTAACAATTTCGTTAATTTTTCACTTACCCCGTCAATAACAGTCTGAATCTGCTCTAAACTGTCATTTGCACCTGTCACAGTTGTCTCAATTCCGGAAAATACAGAATTCATATCTCCTAAAGTGTCATCTAATCTGGTCAGAATATCTGATACATTATTTAACATCTGACTCATACTGTCGATCACATTATTTAACTGTGGGACAAGGCTTGTCGTATACATCTCCTGCATATTTGCGATTGCCTGGGAACAGGTAGTTAAAACCTGTGTCATATCCGACAAAGACTGATTGATCGCATCTGCAACCATACTTCCTGACACCTGCGTATTGATTGCATCCGTCTTGGAATCTCCTGAAAATCCCATTGCGATCTGGTTAATGCTGCTGATTGCCTTCTCAATATCCGTTGCGCCACCATTGATCGACTCTATCGTCTCAATGATCTTCTGAATGACAGCACGGTCATCATCCGACACGCTCTCCTCAACAATCACCTTTTTTAAATGTTCCTGCAGACGGTTCAGTTCCCGTTGCAATTCCACTGCGTCCAATGCCGCCTGATTCAGACTGTCCGCCGTCTGCTGTGCATCTCCTGCAAGATTCGTTGCATTAATGCTGTCCTGAATCCTGTTCATAGAGTCATTGATACTTGTCATTGTCTGATTTACATTTTCACTGAACGAATTTAATGACGTTTTTGTATCATCCAGACTGCTTCTTGCCGTACCAAAACTCTTTGCGCCATCTGATACTTTATTACTGAGACCCGGAATACTGCCTTTTGCCTCTGCAACTGCCTGTGAAAGTTCTCCGTTGCCGGCAATAAATGTGTCGATCATCTTACTATACCCGATCAGATTTTCATTCAGGTTCTCTAGTTTACTCTGAAAATAGGCAAACTTATCATTTTCTTCCATCTGTTCTGAAATATGATTTGTCTGCTCAAATATATTGCTTGCAAGCACTTCTATAAACTGTTCATTGATACTCTGTTTTAAGGTTGATACTGCAGAATCCGTGATCTTTGTTGCTACGGCATTCTTTTTTTCGTTCTCATAATAAGAAATAGTCGGCCCCTTAAAATCTTCCCGGAACACGTTATACATACTATATGTAAAATCAGAACTGATGATGACTGCCGCATAATATTCGCCACTATAGACGCCTTCTAAAGCCGCATCTTTCGTGTCTGTAAATACCCATCCGATCTTATCATTTTCCTTTAAGCTCTCAATGACCGAATCACCCATATTCACAGTGGTTCCATCATCCATCTGATATCCTGCATCTTCCGTAGCTACCGCAATTTTGATATTTTTTGTATTCGCATACGGATCCCAGTTCGAGTAAATATTAAACCATGCATATAGCGATGGTATGATACAAAGACCTATTGCGATTATCAGTGCAAAAGGATTGCGCACCAGTCTCTTCATATCCCCGCTAAAAATATGCCATATATTTTTCATGCCTCACAAGCTCCTTAACTTTTCCATATTCTTCTTCAATAGCGCAAAAGTCCCTATTATCGGGAAATTATACCATCCGGAATATCGATTGTCAAATTTACCGCTCTTATCCCTTCACTCTGCATCTTTAAATATTTCACCGTCTATTTCAAAAATAAATTGCAGGGGAACTTCCGTTCTATCCTCAAATATAAGTCTGTGATGACAGGTATCTATTTTCCGCACTCTGCCACAGTGTGTAACATAGGCCCCGCCGTCTTTCTTTTCATCCGGCACAAAATAAGTAAGCGTAATCTCCGGTTTTTCCGTAAAATGTTCCAGTAAACAGCGCATTTTTTCATCAAGCTGTTCTTTTTTGTCCTCATCAAGTTCTAAAAAATCTTCTGTCCGTCTTGCCGTCTCACGGATTGAATCCTCATGTCCCGTCAGTGCTGCAAAAGGAGAAAATTGCGCTGCTCTGTCTAACAATGCCATCTGCGGATGTTTTACAGAAACATGGTGTGGCAGATGGATGATATCATCATATTTGTGTGTTTCTTTTTCTTTAAACAGATTTTGTTCCCTCATGCTTTGTGTCCCCCGATCTGCCTGTTACGTTCTATACTTGTAGCGCCTTCCTGAAGATTCATCCCCTTTAACATGGCATTTTTCCCATATTTCTTTTTTACACTGAGAACTGCCTCCTGAAGTTTTCTCTCTTTTTCCATTTTTTCCTTTTCCGCCTGCTTTTTTTCTTCTAATGCCGCATAATCCGTAAACAGATCCAACTGTTCAAATGTATCATCCTGTTTTGCTGAAGTTTCATCCGACAGTCTGCAGGCGACAACATAAATCCGGCGGATCAGAAGATCTGGATCTACGATACGGTCATACAACTCCATAACAGCATCCATAATCTGTTTGGTCGATGAAGTCCGGCTTTTCAGATTGATCGTACCGTGAGCGTGTTTTGGCACTTTTCTTCCATAACGGTCAATGGTCACTTCCCCATGATATGCATTTTTACGCTTCGGATCAGTCAGATTATCGATATCATAACCGATGGTAAGTACCATCTGATCTGTAACCAGATGTTTGTCCACAAGATCCAGTACAAGCAAATCCGTCATTTCCCGGACGATCAGCTTTCCCTTTTCAAATTCATATGGACACTGTAATACCTGCCCGGAACTAATGCTGTTTGTCTCCGGCTTGTACGCCTTGATCAGATCGATCGTGGTCGGCTCATACCCCCATGCATGATCGATCAGAAGTTCTGCATTGATGCCAAACATCCTGTATAGCAGATCTTCGTTATAAAAATCCTGTTTCCTCCCCAATGAACAGCGGGCAACATCTCCCATTGTATACAGGCCTGCCGCCTCTAATTTTTTCCGGTATCCACCGCCAACCCTCCAGAAATCTGTCAGCGGTCTGTGATCCCACAGCAGCCGGCGGTAACTCATCTCATCAAGCTCTGCGATCCGCACTCCATTTGCATCCGGTGTCACATGTTTTGCAACAACATCCATCGCAACCTTGCACAGATAAAGATTCGTACCGATACCGGCGGTTGCCGTAACACCGGTTTCTTTTAAAACATCCTGAATCATTTTCTCTGCAAGCTCCCTTGCACTCATCTGATATGTTTTCAGATAATGCGTTACATCCATAAATACTTCATCCACGGAATAAACATGCATATCTTCCGGTGCTACATATTTTAAATAAATATCATAGATCCGGTTACTTTCTTCCATATAAAGTGCCATGCGCGGTGGTGCTGTAATATAAGTCAGTTCCAGTGCCGGATTATTTTTCAGTTCCTTGTCATCTGCTGATTTTCCTGTAAACATTCCACCGGCAATCCGGCTTCTCCGCTCCTTATTGACCTGTTTTACTTTCTGCACCACTTCAAATAATCTTGCACGTCCCGGAATACCGTATGCCTTTAATGACGGTGATACCGCAAGGCAGATCGTTTTCTCCGTTCTGCTCTCGTCTGCCACGACAAGATTTGTCGTCAGCGGATCATATCCTAATTTTACACATTCTACAGATGCATAAAAAGATTTCAGATCGATTGCAATATAAATATGGGATGAATCATTCATGTTCGGACGCCGCCTCTCTTTCTGCTTCTGGTTATAGATATTATTATAGCAGAAAATATGTTCGATTATCACCCTGTTTTGGAAAAAATTGAAAATATCGGACTATATTAAAATAATGGTACTGATTCTAATAAATCATCCAAAAATAGCCACCTGGATAGTTAGTCCAAATGGCTTATAAAAAATATATCACTTTAATCTATAGATAATCTTTTTCTACAAAATACCCCTCTTCGAAACGTCCTATCAGGCTTTAAAACTGTCTTCTTCCTGCATTCCCTTTTCAAAATACTCTTCTGCTATCATTTTAAATTTATAAAAAACATCATAATACACTGTTGTTATCTTTTCAAAATTTTCTCTTGCAACTGCACCATCATAATCATGAGCAAGCAGATTTCTTGTTCTCAACATTTTCAGCCAAACATCATCATCAATCAATTTGTTTGAAAATGCCGCCTGTAAATTCGCTCTTGGCGATCCAAGCGCTATATCATTAATACCCAATACTTTGACTAAAATATCCTTCATCACTTTCCATGATAAATCAAATGTTAAATTATAATTTTGAGCAGTACCTTCTAACACAAAATCAGCATCCGGGTCTGCTGTTTTACTTTTTTTTAAATTATTCAAACTTCTGCAAAAATTTTTATATCTGTTAATATATTTGTTTTCCATACTTTGCGATATCCTCCAAAAGATACTGGTTTCGAATTGTTTTATATTCCAAAATATCTATCTTACGTAAAGTTTCTATTTTTTCTAGATCCTGTTCAAGTTTATCCATATCCACATCACCATAAACTACAAAATCAATATCACTATATGGAGTTGCTGTATCTGTTGCGAATGAACCTATAAGAACCAATTTTTTTACACCATTTTTTTTACATATTTCTGCAACTTTTGTAATTAATATATTTACGGGCATTACATTCATGATTCTAAACTAACCCTCCCGTTTCTCAAAACATTTAGAATTCTGATAAAAGTATAAATCATATTCAAATAAATTTATACAGAAAAAGAAACGGGATTCTTGCAAATACAAAAATCTCGTTTCTTTCTATGCTTTAAATTTATCTTAGAACTTACCAGCCTTATGAGCTTCCTCAACGGAAACTGCAACAGCAACTGTAGCACCAACCATAGGGTTGTTACCCATTCCGATCAGACCCATCATCTCAACGTGAGCCGGTACGGAAGAAGAACCTGCGAACTGTGCATCAGAGTGCATACGTCCCATGGTATCTGTCATACCGTAGGAAGCAGGACCTGCTGCCATGTTGTCCGGGTGAAGTGTACGTCCTGTACCACCGCCGGAAGCAACTGAGAAGTATTTCTTACCCTGCTCGATACATTCTTTTTTGTATGTACCTGCAACCGGATGCTGGAAACGTGTTGGGTTTGTAGAGTTACCAGTGATGGAAACACCTACGTTCTCATGATGCATGATCGCAACACCTTCCTGAACGTCATCTGCACCATAGCATTTTACAGTTGCACGAAGTCCGTTAGAATATGCTTTCTCATATACAACATTTAATTTTGCAGCTTTGTAATCATACTGTGTTTCAACAAATGTAAATCCGTTGATACGGGAGATGATCTGTGCAGCATCTTTTCCAAGTCCGTTTAAGATAACACGTAATGGTTTCTGACGTACTTTGTTTGCTTTCTCAGCGATACCGATCGCACCCTCAGCAGCTGCGAATGACTCATGTCCTGCTAAGAAGCAGAAGCACTCTGTCTCTTCCTCTAATAACATTTTACCAAGGTTACCATGTCCAAGACCTACTTTTCTGTGGTCTGCAACAGAACCCGGAATACAGAATGCCTGAAGTCCCTCACCGATTGCTGCAGCAGCATCAGCAGCTCTTGTACATCCTTTTTTGATTGCGATTGCAGCACCTACAGTGTAAGCCCAGCAAGCGTTCTCAAAACAGATTGGCTGGATTTTCTTTACCTGATCATATACATCAAGTCCAGCATCTTTTGTAATTTTTTCAGCTTCTTCAATAGAGCTGATACCATAGCTGTTTAACACAGCGTTGATCTGGTCAATTCTTCTTTCATATCCTTCAAATAATGCCATTTTCGTCCGTCTCCTTTCCTACTCTTCTCTCGGGTCGATGATTTTAACAGCATCTGCCACACGGCCGTACTGTCCTTTTGCTTTTTCCCATGCAGTGTTAGGATCATCGCCTTTTTTAATGAAGTCAGTCATTTTTCCAAGAGAAACGAACTGATATCCGATAACTTCGTTATTCTCATCAAGAGCAATACCGGTTACATAACCTTCTGCCATCTCTAAGTAACGAACACCTTTCTCTTTGGTAGCGTACATTGTACCAACCTGGGAACGAAGTCCTTTACCTAAATCCTCAAGACCAGCACCGATTGCAAGACCGTCATCAGAGAATGCACTCTGTGTACGACCATAAACGATCTGTAAGAATAACTCTCTCATTGCTGTATTGATTGCATCACAAACAAGGTCTGTGTTTAATGCTTCAAGAATAGTTTTGCCCTGTAATACCTCTGCTGCCATAGCTGCGGAATGTGTCATACCAGAGCATCCGATTGTCTCAACTAAAGCTTCTTCGATTACACCATTTTTTACATTTAATGAAAGCTTGCAGGCACCCTGCTGAGGAGCACACCAGCCAACACCGTGTGTAAAACCTGAAATATCTTCAATTTTTTTAGAATGAACCCATTTGCCTTCTTCCGGAATTGGAGCTGGTTCATGTTTTGCGCCCTTTGCTACAGGACACATGTTTTCGACTTCCTTAGTGTAAATCATTTTAAGACTCCTTTCACTTAATAGAACTGTATGTATCAGACTTTGTTATACATTTAACATACCTTACTTATTTTCGCACATTTTGTTGAAATCTACAAGTCCTAATCGAAAAAAATTATCTTTATTCCGTGTATTTGTTTTTATACACTAGTCAAAGTAATTTAACTCCGAAAAAACTTCCGTGCCGGGTCTGCCGACGTTGCTGACATTTTCACCATCCACATGGATGTACCCTTCTGTTCCGTCTTTTGCACGCACATAGATCCATTCCTTTGCATCAGAGCTGATAAAGAACACATCCTGCCCGGACGAAACCGTTACCTGTTCCGAATTCTGATCCATAGCTTTCCACAACGGAAGATCCACATATAATCTGTGCGGTGTGAAATACTTGTATTGATGCATACCGCCATCCATATATTCCAGTTTCCGTGCATTGCTGTCATACCACCAGTATCCATTAAGATATGCGGTTTCAAGAATATCTGTACGGATTGTTCCATTGATTCCGTTTTGCCCGGTAAAACCATTGATTCCGCCATTCTGCTCCTTAAAAGGGAAACCATCCACTTCCCCGATAAACGCCAGCGCACTTCCGTCATACCGGTAAAAATAAGTCGCATAATCGGCACTTGGTCCATCGTCTAATACCGCGATTTCCAGAGAATTATCATATTCATCCATGTCTGTAACATAAAAGCTTTCCGTTTCTGGTGTCACCATAGCTGCATATTCACACAGTTCATATGCTGTTCCATTAACCGTAAGGACACAGGAATAACCTGAATAATCACTACTCTCTTTCACATCATAACGGATCTCTTCTTCGCTGCCATCTCCATTAAGATCCACCATAATATTCTGTCCTGTTTTATATTCTTTCGGATACGGATGCTCCTGTTCATATGCTGTTTCAGCTTCCTGTATTACCTTTAAGTTGTCTTTTTCTGTCTGGCTCAGCACAGATTCATCAAATGCATCTGCTTCTTCACTTTTTTCATACCAGGAACATGCATTAAAATAACTCTGCAGATATTCATTGGTAAAACCCCGTCCATGTCTTGCATAGATTTCATTGCGTGCTAACCATAAATCATTGTCCGACATATTGATAAGACTGTCTGCCGAAATTGTCTGTGTCATACTGACCGGAATGATATACTGGTCAGCATCTTTGTGCAGGTTCTGTGTATCAATGACCGCATTCTGTACTACCGTATCTGACTGCTGCATCATCCCTTGATATTCATTTAAAGTATCCTCATTTTCCACATCGCAGCTCACATCCGTAGGCCTCACAACCTCATATAACACTCCATCATCGGTATATCCTAAAATACTTACACCGGCAGCATCCGGATACCATTCCGTGTCTTTGGTAATTCCAAAAAGAAACCCCGTCCCACTTTCTTTCTCATAGGATTTTTTCTGAAAAACAGAAAAACCGGTATCATCTTCTAAAATTACATACTTATCTTCCCAGCTCTCCGGGAACTGCAGCGTGATCTCTTTCCAGATATATTTTTCTTCGGCTGCTTCCATTTTTTCAGACGCACTGCTGTCTATTTCGGATTCTGTTTCATCTGTATCTGAAATTCCTGCTGTTTTCTGCTCATTGCTGTTTATTTTATTTTGTGCCATATCTGGCTCACCACACCCTGCTGTAAAAAGCAAAAGTGCGGCTGTAAACAACCACACTTTATTTTTCATATAATTATGCATTCCTTTCTGTCAGTGCAAAAACTTTTTTATATCATCTGCCGTACTGTGAATTTTCTCTACCGCATTCTGAACCTGTTTTGCAACATCAAGGTTTTCTTCACTGAGTGTATGTACCTGTTCTGCACTCGCCGTAACTTCCTCAGTCGCTGCCGAAAGCTGCGAGCAGTTTACCACAATCTTATTGTTGGAATCTGAAAGTCCGCTTACCTTTTTATTGACCTCTTCAATATGGGCAACCAGCTCACCTATATTTTTATTAAGCAGATTAAATGTTTCTGACGCAGCAAGAATCTTTTCTTTCTGATCTTCCGTTGCCTGTACAGAACCTTCTACTGATACAACCACATCATTTGCATTTGCATTCAGTTCGTTTGTAATTCTCGTGATCTCTTCCGTCGAATTTTTTGTCTGTTCCGCAAGCTGTCTGATCTGCTCTGCTACAACCGCAAAACCTCTTCCGGCTTCTCCGGCACGTGCACTCTCAATAGATGCATTTAACGCCAGCAGGTTTGTCTGACTTGAAATATTTAAGATCATACCTGCAATCTCTTCTACTTCTTTTGTCTTATCCTGAAGTTTGGTCATTGCCTCAGTAACATCATGATTTGTATTTGTGATCTGCTCTGCCTGATCTTTCAACGCATCCATCACACGCATATTTTCCTGAATGCTGTCATTTGAATTCATTGCGATATCCACCATCTGTTTTGATCGCTCACTTGTTTCCTCGATCGCATCCTGGATCGTTGCAGTCATGGTATTCTGTTCTTCGATGCTGTTTGCATTCATTCCGGAAGCCGTTGTAATCTCCTGCATACTGCCAGTTACAGAATTGGTCGTCTCGACCAGTTTTCCGATCAGGCTGCTGCTCTTAACTGATTCTTCCTGAACAGTTTTGGAAATCTCAAGCACTCCCTGTAAAATTTCATTCTGCTTTTTGTGTTCCTCATCTATGGATCCAAGTGCATCTGCGTTAAACAATAATGTGATCTTTCCAATTCTTGAAACCATAAATAAAACGCCAAGCACGCCGACCACAGAACATATTGTATCCACGTTCAATACAGTAATACCCTTTATTCCCTGAACAATCGTAACGATCACGTAGAGAATACTCACTCCCACACAGGTTCTTTTTAATCCACCTTCATCATAGTACGGAATCTGTAACGCAACTAAAACGATCAGTACATACGTAATAAAATGTGCATCTGTCTGTACTCCGACTAACAGATACTCTAATCCCATCTCAAGCGTAGCAATCACTTTTAATTTTGCTGTTACATGATCTTTATGATAAATAATCGTGTTCAAAACTGATGCGCCTATTATTAATGCAGTATTCCCATATACTACTGCATTTACCAGATTCTGATTTGCCATGCGGAGCCACAGATACAGTAAAAACAATATTCCAAGAAATATGGTTGCACCTATATAGAACCGGTTCATCTTTCTGATCCGTTCCGCTTTATCATTATAAATATATTTCTTTTCTTCTTCCATATATTTTATCTCCCTGTACTTAAAATATGATCAATATTTTCTGCCATAACTTATCCGACCTGTCCGGATCTTAAGTTTAAGAATATCATGCTTCTTTTTTCTGTACAACCTCGCCCGGTTTCTTAAAAATTGAGTTTGCCGGGATCACTCCCCTGACACTTGAAAGCGGATATACATTTGTATGTCTGCCGATCACCGTTCCAGGATTTAATACAGAATTGCATCCAACTTCAACAAAATCTCCAAGCATTGCACCAAATTTCTTTAATCCGGTTTCAATTTTTTCATCACCATCTTTTACCACAACCAGTGTCTTATCTGATTTCACATTTGATGTGATTGATCCTGCACCCATGTGTGACTTATAACCCAGAATAGAATCACCAACATAATTGTAATGCGGCACCTGAACGGAATTGAAAATAATATCATTTTTCAGTTCTGTGGAATTGCCGACAACAGAACCCTTTCCTACGATCGCACTGCCGCGGACAAATGCGCAGTGACGGATTTCTGCATCCTCATCAATGATCAGCGGACCGTTTAAACATGCTGTCGGTGCCACTTTTGCACTCTTTGCAACCCAGATATCCTCGCCTCTTTTTTCAAACTTTTCCGGATCTAATGTTGGTCCAAGCTTTTTTATGAACTCACTGATCCCTTTTAAAGCCTCCCATGGATATGTAAACTGTTCTAAATATTCTTTTGCGATTGTTTCATCCAAATCATATAAATTGCTGATTTTTGCGTTTTCCATCTTTTCCTCCATCCCAGAATGTCTCTGTCACATGGATATGAATCCAGTGTGATCCTTGCATTTCTGTTTGCATACTGGTTCTATTGTAAAACGTTTTCACAGATCTGTCAAAATAATATTCGAACACTGCAAAAAAATCTCCGGACAGACAAGAATTTCTGTCTGCCGGAGATCGCTTACGGCATAAACTCATCTAAAAAATTGCTTCCTGCGATCCATTCCTGCTCTTCTTCCTCCTGGAACGCCGCAGCCTCATTTGCCATAGCGGCATAGAAATCATCTGCACCATCCGGTTCAGAGTCCGTCCGTTGTGACTGCTGTGTCTCTGTGCCACCCTGTTCTGCCTGCTGCATCTGCTGTGCCCCATTCTCCTGCACAGCCGTCTGCACTTCTGACTGCCCCTCTGTCTCCTGTTTTTGCAGAGACTGGCTTCCCGGATTGTCAAAATCAAAACTGATCCGCTCATCCTCATATTTTAAACATGCATCAAATACATTTCCTGCTTTCGAGTTAAATCCAGTCACTTTTTCCTTTGTCTTTCCGGTTTCCAACAGTTCTTTTATGATTGCTTCCGAAAGCGGCACTTTCGCAACCGTATGCCCTACCTTAAAACCGCAGTCACACTCATAATACCATTGGCTTTTCTTTAAGAGTTCCCCACATTTCGGACACTTTACCGTCGTCTCGACCGGCTTTGGTTTCTCCGGGAAATCAAAGGTGATCTGCCCCTCTTTGGTCAGTTTTAACGGCGCATCAAATTTCATTCCGGTCTTTGCGATAAATCCTTCGATCACACCGGTTTTTCCATTGGTTAAAAGTTCTTTGACCTGTGCTTCTTTTAATTTTACTCCTGCGATCTGTCCAACCGAAAAACGACAGCTTTCCGGATCATCTTTTTTATAATTCGCACAGCCATAGCCGAACGGCGTTTTTACCATATCCCCACCGCAGACCGGACATTTCACATCTTTTAATTTTGGCGCTTCCACATCCGAGAAATCGTATTTCAGTCCGATCACCTTGCCGGATTCGTCTCTATTTAAAGCAATCCTTGCATCAAACTTCTTTCCTGTCTTTGACTTAAAACCGCGAATCGTTGCTGTCCGGCCTTCTGTCAGAAGCTGTTTCACCTGTGCCTCATTTAACGTTTTTTCTCCCATCTTTCCAATGGAAAAACGGCAGCTTTCCGGGTCATCTTTTTTATAATTCGCACATCCGTAGCCAAACGCTGTCTGTACGATATCACCACCGCAGAGCGGGCAGACTACATCTTTTATCTTCTTTGCCTCCACATGGTCAAAGTCAAATTTTAAATACTTCCGACCGGTTTCATCCGTCTCTAACGCCACACAGGCATCAAATTTTTTCCCGGTCTTCGACTTAAAACCGCGGATTGTCTCCGTTCTGCCGTCGGTCAGAAGTGCTTTCACCTGAGTCTCTGTCAGGTCACGTCCCGCAAGTGTACCGATGGCAAAGCGGCAGCTCTGCGGATTTTGCTGGTCGTAATTCATACAGCCATAACCAAATGATGTTTTCTGGATCTGTCCGCCGCACATCGGGCAGACTACATCTTCTAATATCTCTGCCTCATTCTTTGAAAAATCAAATTCGACTGTTTTTCTGCCATCCTCTCCTGTTTTCAAAAGCAATGCCGCCGAAAACTTCTTTTTATTTTTTGCGGTAAACCCTTTTAAGACCTCCGTCTCTCCTTTTTGCAGCAGATCAGTCAGGTCATCCACACTAAGGGATTTTCCCGCGATTTTTCCAATGGAGAAATAACAGCTTTTCGGATCTTCACGGTGTTTCACACAACTGTAACCAAAAGAAGTGATTTCCATATCAGAACCGCAGACCGGACATTTCACCCCTTCTAATATTTCAGGTTCATTTTTGGAAAAGTCAAAATTGACTGATGCTTTTCCATTCTCATCTTTTTCAAGTACCAGTGCAGCAGAAAAGCGTTTTCTGGACTTTGAGATAAAGCCGGACAATACCTCTGTGTGTCCTTTGGTCAGAAGCTCCACCACTTCGTCTTTCTCTAAGTCTCTTCCTGCTATGGTTCCGATGGCAAACTTGCATCCGCTTCCATCTTTTTTATAATTACTGCATCCATAACCGAATGGTGTCGTTTCCATATCCCCGCCGCAGACCGGACAGACCGCCTCTATTTTTTTTCTGGCTGCAAGTCCTCTTCCACCTTTTCCGACAAATGGATGTATCCTTGCAGCAAGATTTCCGGTCAGATCATGCTCGATCATGGAAACCGTTTCTTTCCGGATAAAATCCTCCAGTTTCCCGCGATAATCTTCCATAACGACTGTTCCGCGCGTAATACCGTCAAGTCCTTTTTCCCAGGAAGCTGTCATTTTCGGATTCAAAAGCGCAGGCACAGTCATACTTACCACCTCAAACACCATCTCACCGATTGCTTCCGGACTTAATACCTGTGTCTTTTTATTCAGGTTAAGATACCCGATGCGCACCAGTTTACGGATGATCTCAGCTCTTGTCGCAGACGTTCCAATCCCTGATCCCTTGATCTGTTCTCTTAACTCTTCCTCCTCAATAAGCTGTCCGGCATTTTCCATTGCAAGCACCATGGAACCGGACGTGTAACGTTTTGGCGGTGCCGTTTTCCCCTCTTTGATCTCGTAACCATCCACATTCAGCGGATCGCCGGTCTTTAACTGTCCCGCCAGTTTTAAAAGTCCCGCACTCTCTTCTTCCTTATTGTCTTCATTTGCCGGTCTTCCCATAATTTCAAGGAATCCCGGATTTTTAAGTGCCTTTGCAGATGCAAAAAACTGCTCTGCTTCCACCTGTACCACAAGTTTGACTGTCTCATACTCTGCCGCCGGATAAAAAATACTTAAAAAGCGGCGTACGATAAGATCGTATACTCTTCGCTGCAGGTCATTTAACGAATGAAGTTCCGTAAGCTGCCCGGTCGGAATGATCGCATAGTGGTCTGTGATCTTTGAGTCGTCGGTATACTGTGTACGTGCAATATTCCGGTAGCTGCCTTCTTTTAGAATATGTTCCGTATAAGTTTTGGTCGGCTCATAAGTTTTCAGGCGGTTTAAATTTTTACCGATTTCCTTTGCTACCGCTGTTGACAGAACTCTCGCATCTGTTCTTGGATAAGTCGTGAGTTTTCTCTCATATAAATCCTGTGCCACCTGCAATGTCTCGTCCGGACTGATCTTGTATCGTTTGGAGCACTCTGCCTGCAACTCTGCAAGATTAAATAACAGTGGTGCTTTCTTTCTGGATGTACCGCGCTCCATAGATTTTACAAACGCCATTTTCCCGTCAAGTTCACCGATCAGTTTTTCTGCACTCTCACGCTTTTTGAATCCATTTTCCTTATATAAAAGCGGCGATTCAAAATATCCAGAACCCTCAACCGCTTTCCACTCTGCAGCAACTGACACCTCATTTTCAGCACCTTCCGGTAAAAAGTCTCCCACCACACGATAAAATGGAGTCTCAGTAAAATTGCGTATCTCACGCTCACGGATCACAACCATCCCAAGTACACACGTCATGACACGTCCCACAGCGATCGCTGTGTAACTCTTTGTCGCCGCGGCATCATTTAATAATTTCCCGTATTTTACCGACATGGCTCTGGAAAAATTGATTCCCATCGCATAATCTTCAATCGTACGCATGATACCGGATTTTGCCAGATTGTCATACTCTGACATCGGCTTTGCCTCGCGGATTCCGCGCAGGATTTCTTCCTCGGTCTGGGAATCGATCCAGACACGAAGTTCTTTCATTCCTTCCCTGACACCACCGAAACGTCTGATATTCTCCTCGATCGTCTGTCCTTCTTTTCCGGCATCACCTGCCCAGTAGACGGTCTCTATATCCTCTCTGAAAAGCATTCTGTGCACGGTATCATACTGCTTGCTGACATCTGGTATTACATTATATTTATATTCTTCCGGCAGAAATGGCAGATCCTCCAACCGCCATCTTTTGTACTTTTCATCATATGCTTCCGGATAGACCATTTCCACTAAATGTCCGACGCACCATGTGATGACATAGTCATCATTTTCAATGTATCCGTCTTTTCTCCCGTTCACGCCAAGAATCCTTGCAAACTCCTGCGCCACGCTTGGTTTCTCCGTTATTATCAAAGACTTTGCCACTAAAATATTTCTCCGTTTCTGATTACTTAACCTTTATTTCGCATAAGAGAAATTATAACATTTTTAAATTTTTTAGGCAATATAAAACGCCATCGGAAATCCTCCGATGACGTTTCTATCATCCATGTTTTATTTATTTCTTTGTAATATATCCCTGTGCTTTCAGCAGCTCTGCGCAAAGTACTGCACCGCCTGCTGCACCACGGACTGTGTTATGGGAAAGTCCGACAAATTTCCAGTCGTATACGGTATCCTCTCTTAATCTGCCGACTGAGATACCCATTCCGTTCTCGTAATTAACATCTAAGGAGACCTGCGGTCTGTTGTCTTCCTCTAAGTACTGGATAAACTGCTTTGGTGCGCTCGGAAGACCTAACTCCTGCGGAACACCGCTGAAGTTCTTCAAAGCCTCGATCAGCTGCTCTTTTGTCGGGTTTTTCTTAAATTTAACAAATACTGCTGCTGTATGTCCGTTTAATACCGGAACACGGATACACTGACAGGTAATGACCGGTGATTCTGCCGGAACGATCGCTTTTTTCTCGTCATCAACATAACCCCAGATACGAAGCGGCTCTTTCTCAGATTTTTCTTCCTCACCACCGATGTAAGGAATGATGTTTCCTACCATCTCAGGCCAGTCTTTAAATGTCTTTCCGGCACCGGAGATCGCCTGATAGGTTGTAGCAACCACTTCATACGGCTCGAACTCTTTCCATGCAGTAAGTACCGGTGCATAGCTCTGGATGGAGCAGTTTGGTTTTACAGCAACAAAACCACGCTTCGTGCCAAGACGCTCTTTCTGGTATTTGATAACTTCCATATGCTCCGGGTTTACTTCCGGCACTACCATAGGAACATCCGGTGTCCAGCGGTGTGCACTGTTATTGGAAACAACAGGTGTCTCTGTCTTTGCGTAATCTTCCTCGATCTTTTTGATCTCCTCTTTGGTCATATCCACTGCGGAAAATACAAAATCAACCTCTGCTGCTACTTTCTCCACTTCATTGACATTCATGACAACGATATTTTTTACTGCCTCCGGCATCGGTGTATCCATTTTCCAACGGTCACCAACTGCCTGCTCATAAGTCTTTCCGGCGCTTCTAGGACTTGCTGCAATGGTTGTCACCTCAAACCATGGGTGATTTTCCAGAAGAGAGATAAATCTCTGTCCTACCATACCTGTTCCACCAAGAATACCAACTTTTAACTTTTCGCTCATTTTGCTCTAATCTCCTCGTCCCTTATTCTCTGTTTGTCCGTCTGTCGCAAACATGTGTCTTTCATAGTAAATATATTATGCTATTTTCCCGAAAAAAGCAATGCTTATTTTGTCAAAGTTTCCTGTATTTTTAGCAAAAACTTGTACATTTGTCACAACAACACGTCAGTGTACAAAAGTGTTACATCCATTCTTTGCTCAGATATTCGCGCTCTTTCTCAATGACTTTCTCCATTGCTTCCCTGCCAGGTGCGCCAATCGTCAGACGTTTATTGACACATGTTTCCATGGAGATCGCATCATAGATGTCCTCCTCGAATACCGGACTGATCGCTTTTAATTCTTCCAGACTCATGTCATCGATCGGAATCTTTTTATCAAGGCAGTAAAGTACGATACGACCAACGATTCCATGTGCATCACGGAATGGAACGCCATGATTTACCAGATAATCTGCTGCATCTGTTGCGTTTGTAAATCCATGATTTGCAGACTGACGCATTCTTTCTTTATTAAAACGCATGGTTGCAAGCATTCCATTGAATAATGCAACGCATCCCTTTACTGTGTCCATCGCATCAAAAGAAAGCTCCTTATCTTCCTGCATATCTTTATTGTATGCAAGCGGGATTCCTTTCATTGTCGTAAGTAAAGACATCAGAGCACCATAGACACGTCCGGTCTTACCACGAACCAATTCTGCGATATCCGGGTTTTTCTTCTGTGGCATGATACTGCTTCCGGTACTGTACGCATCATCGATTTCAACAAACTGATATTCGTTGGAGTTCCAGATGATCACTTCCTCAGAAAAACGGGAAAGATGCATCATGATCGTTGCACACGCAGATAAAAACTCGATCAGATAATCGCGGTCTGAAACGCCGTCCATACTGTTTAAAGTTGGTCCATAAAAGCCAAGCAGTTCCGCAGTATACTCGCGGTCTAACGGATAAGTTGTACCGGCAAGCGCCCCGGAACCGAGCGGGCAGTAATTCATACGCTCGTAAATATCATGCAGACGCAGACGGTCACGCTTGAACATTTCAAAATAAGCACCCATATGATGTGCCAGCGTGATCGGCTGTGCTTTCTGCAAATGGGTAAAGCCCGGCATGATCGTCTCTGTATTTTCTTCCATAATATGTAAGATCGTGGTCAGAAGTTCTTTTAACAGTCCATCCACTGCGAGCACCTCGTCTCTGGTGTAAAGACGCATATCAAGTGCCACCTGATCATTACGGCTGCGTCCGGTATGAAGCTTTTTACCGGTATCACCGAGACGGTCGATTAAATTTGCCTCCACAAAACTGTGAATATCTTCGTATTCTGATGTGATCTCTAATTTTCCGCTCTCCACATCTTCTTTGATCTCCTGCAGTGTCGTGACGATATCGTTCATTTCCTGTTCTGTTAAAATACCCTGTTTTCCAAGCATTTTTACATGTGCGATACTGCCCTCGATATCCTGTTTATAAAATTTCTGATCAAATGCGATAGACGCATTGAAATTATATACAAGCTGATCTGTTGCCTTTGTGAAACGTCCTCCCCATAACTGTGCCATATCTAAATCCTCACTTTCGTTGTCATAATTACATTTCATTCTACATGAAGTGCTGCATCCCTGCAAGTCCCTGTTGTATTTTTATGCACCGGCTATACATGCTGTCATGCATGCTTCTCCGCTTCCTTCGCCGCGATCTGCGCATCCCTTTCCTTTTTTGAAAAAACACAGCCGCAGTAATACTGGCGGTACATGCCATATTCTTCGGAAAGCTCCACGGAACGCTTGTATCCGTTTTTCTTTTTAAAATCAGAATTTAAGTATGAAATCCCATATTCCTCAGATAAACGATCCCCGATCTCATTTAATTTTTCTGCATTTTTAAGCGGACTGATGGATAATGTCGTTGTAAAATAATCCATATGAAGTTTATTTGCAATCTCGGCCGATTCCCGGAGCCGCAGTTCATAGCAGCGGAAACACCTCTCACCGCCCTCTTTCACGTCCTCTAGTCCCTGCGCCATCTGATAAAAACGTTCTTTATCATAATTTCCTTCCACAAAGGAAACCGGATATTTTGCCGGCAGTCTCTCGACAAAGCGCTGCTGCTCTTTTACACGCTTGAAATATTCCTCTTCCGGATAAATATTCGGATTATAATAAAAAACCGTGATTTTAAAATACTGTGACAGATACTCTAAGCAGTAAGAACTGCAGGGTGCACAACAACTGTGTAACAGCAGGGTGGGCACTTTGTTCTCACTCTGGTTTTTCGCTATGGTCTCCTCAAGCATTTTCTGATAATTCTGTTTCAATTTTCTGCCTCCCATGACAATATTTCTTCTGCCCGCGCCCTCCAGGTATGCCCGGTACAGAATGTCTGATATGCATTGTCCCGGATCTCTGCCCGAAGTCTGTCATTTTCCATCAGTTCTCCGGCAGCTTCCGACAGCGAACCTATTTCTGACAGCGAATAAAACATCAGATCCTCCCTGTTTTTAAAATGCGAACTCCTGTACGGATTCTCATCTGTCAGCACCACAGTACGGTTTGCCATCCCGGCAATCGCCCTGTCATGGATGCCCCGGTTAAAAATCGGCGAAACATCAAGCATGATCTGGTCTCTTGCAATTTTCTCAAAAGAAAGATCAAAGGTAACCGGCTTTTCGATCGTCAGATATTTCTCATAGGGAGTCTGATATTTTTCCCATCCCTCACCGACTAACCGTACCGGTATCTTTCTTTTTAAAAGCTCATCAAGTGCCGCTTTCCTGAAATAATCCCTGATATAGGCATCCGATGCATACATCGCATTCATAAAAAGAGCAAACTGCGCACTGTCAAGTTCCATGTCATTTTCTTTCAGGCATGCCCGAAATGCTTCCTCCATCGGAAGTTCCGGCATCCCGATCCGCATTTCTATGATCCTTTTCATCATTCCGCAAAAAGGCTCCGGTGCTGCATTCACAATATCATATACCTTATCCGGTGCATCATAAGTTCCTATAAAAAGGATCCGATCCGCAGGATTTTTTTCCCCGTCAAATAATGCAACCGTCGCTCCAAGCGGGAGCATATGCACGCTCTTTACATTTGGATGATATTTTCTGATATAGTCAGCCTGTCCTTCATCCAGCACGATTACATGAAAATTTTTTGCCTGTGTCATCAGACAGTTATAATGAAATAATGGATGATCCAAAATATAATCGTAAAATGGACCATCGATCAGGTCTGTCACCGGTGTCCCGTCATCCATCGCAAGTCTTGGAAGCAGAGAGTTAAAGTCAAAAACTGCACGATATTTTTTTCCAAAAAATGGAGAAAGTACCTTATCAAGATCATCTTTGGATGTAAACTCACATACTGTCGTCTCATAGCCTGCTTCTTCAAACGCACCTGCAAGCTGATGGGCAAAAAAGTTTCCCGACAAATAACAGATTTCCCTGGAACAGAATACTAAAATCTTTTCCTGTGCTTTCATCCGTTTTTCCTCCCGTAAAATACAAACGGACTCCTGCTAAAAGTCTCCCCAAAGCAAAAGTCCGTTTTCATTCTCATTCCTTACTCTCTTACATAACGCAGGCACAAAATTCCAACTAAATATTCTACCACGCAAAGCACCATAAAAACAGTTGCTCCGGCGAAAACCCCTGCTACGATCTGAGCGATCACAGCAATCGCATGCAGCCAGACCGGTACATCATGCAGGCAGCAGGCAATCCCTACTTCTAACAATACGATCAGACAAACCGGAACAACCGGCATATGCAGAGCAATAATTCCTGCCAGAATAACCGCAAGTGCTGCAACAATGACTGCAAACAGCATCAGCATACTCTGATTCTCTGCAAATAACGTTCCAAGGATACCCCCTATACTCTTTTTTCTGCGCTGCTTTATGGATACGCGCGGCTCCTCTTTTTTTACATAATTTTCAGGTTCACTCATACCTTAATACCTCTCCTCTTTCTGCTATAATGTCATCCGGTCAAATGATCTGCTTACCGGAAAACACGTCATCTTTCTGCATTATATCAATTTATATAAAAAAGAACAAGTAGTTTTCACTTTACCCTCTTTCAAAAAGGATGTATACTGATACAACGAAAATAATTATCTGACAGAAATGGAGAACCCGATGAATCATACAACGATCAACAAACCTGATACATGGTGTTCCATGTGGGGAAATGCAGTTTCAATCGCAGAACACCGGCCGGAAAGCTATGCAAAAGATATTACACTCCGCTATCCGGTCTATGCGCCATTTGACGGAACATCTTTAAGATTTACCTTTGACAATTACTGTGGAAGCGAACCTGTCTCTATCACAAAGGCAACCGTCTCCGTCGCGGACTTCAATACCAACAGCGATTCTGCCCCCAAAATTAATCTGTCCTGCCCGCAGAAGAAATCGACAACAACACAGATTACTTTTTGGGGCAATCCTTCTGTGACACTTGATGCACACAAGCGTATTGTAAGCGATGAAGTTTCCTTTCAGGTTCAGGCAGGACAGACACTTTGTGTCAATCTTTATTTTGCAGACTTTACGCTGATGCAGTCCGCTGTTCTGATCACAGGTCCTCTCTCGAAAGGATTTTTCTCACTGGGTGATCAGACATTAACAGAAGAGCTTCCTCTTGATACAAGCAAAACGACAAGCTGGTTTTATTTTTTAAGCAATATCGATATTTTAACATCATCCGACAACCATGCTGTGATCTGCTATGGTGACTCCATTACCGCACAGGCATGGCCGGATGAACTAACGCTCCGTTTAAGACGTGAGGGCAGAAAACACACTTCCATCATCCGACGCGCTGCAAGCGGTACCAGAATCCTGCGCCAGTATGACTGCATTACCTATGATTCCTACGGTTTAAAAGGAAGCAACCGCTTTTTGCATGAAATACCGGCCGCCGGTGCCGATACTATCATTATCCAGCAGGGGATCAATGATATCATTCACCCGGTTGGAACAGATATCAATCCGTTCCGTCCCATGAGCGATCTTCCAACAGCAGAAGAACTCATAGACGGTCTCAAATGGTACACTGACCAGGCACACTCTCTTGGATTGTCTGTCTATATCGGAACACTGCTTCCGATCGAAGGCTGGCGTACCTATGCCCCGTTCCGTGAAGAACTGAAAAACAAAGTCAATGAATGGATCCGCCAGGCGGACGGCTTTGAAGGCTGCATTGATTTTGACCTTGCCGTACGTGACAGCACCAATCCTGCTGCATTTAAAGCAGGCTATGACAGTGGCGACCATCTTCACCCAAGCAGTGCCGGTTACAAGGCAATGGCTGATGCTGTATCTTTACGCTTCCTCTAAATGCTTTCTTACTCTCTGGATCAGCATCTCCAATGCAACCGCATTTTCGCCACCCTCCGGGATTATGATATCTGCACGGCGTTTACTCGGTTCCACAAACTGTTCATGCATCGGTTTTACAGTCGTTAAATACTGATTTATGACACTGTCTAAGGAGCGTCCACGGTCTTTTACATCTCTTACGATTCTTCTTAGAATACGCACATCCGCATCCGTATCTACAAATACACGGATATCCATCAGTTCACACAAGGCCGGCTCGGCAAAGATCAAAATACCCTCAAGTACGATCACCGGTGCCGGCTCCACAAGGATCGTCCTGTCGGAACGGTTGTGAACCGTATAATCATAGACCGGCATCTGCACGGCATTGCCCTTTTTCAGCTCTTTGATATGTTCACATAACAGTTCTGTATCAAATGCATCCGGATGATCATAATTTAACTTTGAGCGGTCTTCATAACTCATCTCATCATGGCGTTTATAATAATTATCATGACGCAGAATACTGACTTCATCACGTCCAAAGCTGTCAACCACTTTATCTGCCAGCGTCGTTTTCCCGCTTCCTGTTCCTCCTGCAATTCCAATTAAAATCGTATTTTTCTCTGCCATAATATCGTTTCCTTTCACATTCTGATATATAAAAAAGAATTTTCTTATTACAAAAAAAGCAAGCGGAACTTTTCAGAAACCACTTGCTCTTATCTGTCCGGACTTCCGGAAGTTATAAGCCAATAGTCGGACTCGAACCGACGACCTACGCATTACGAATGCGTTGCTCTACCAACTGAGCCATATTGGCAATTAATGTGGACTGTCTTTTGACTTGCGCCACACTCGACTAGTATATACATATATTATAAAAAATGCAATACCTTTTTTATATTTTTTTCTAAATTTTTGCAATATTTTATTTTCTATTGACTTTTCCTATGAAATGCATAAAATAATCTTGTTTACTTATTGTAAACAAAACATATATTTTTACAGTTACTATAAAACATCGCAGAAATGAGGATTATTATGGATATCGGAAAACGTATGAAAGAACTGCGTATCCAGTATGGCCTGACACAGCAGGAACTCGCCGACCGCTCCGAACTGACCAAGGGATTTATTTCCCAGTTGGAACGTAACCAGAACTCTCCGTCTATTGGTACACTGCTCGATATCATACAGTGTCTCGGCACAACACCTGCCGAATTCTTTACGGACGAAGAACCGGAACAGATCGTATTTGAAAAAGATGACTATTTTGAAAAAATCAGTGAAGATGGAAATAAAATGATCGAATGGATCATTCCAAATGCACAGAAAAACAGTATGGAACCGGTACGCCTTACCTTAAAACCCGGCGGCTCCTCCGACACACACCTGCCACATACAGGGGAAGAATTTGGCTATGTATTAAAAGGAACTGTGCGTGTACTATATGGTGGAAGGGCTTATACCGTCCGCGCTGGCGAATCTTTTTATTTCCAGGCCGGTAAAAAACATCGTCTGGAAAATAATGGAAACCGCGATGCCATCTTAATCTGGGTATCTACGCCGCCGAGTTTTTAATTTTATCATGTAACCACTTAGAAAGGGATCATGTTTCTTCTGCTACCAATTAAGAAACGTTTTGAACACAAATGAGCAAAAAACTAATTAATCTGACAGGTATTTCAAAATCTTACGGCGACCATGTCGTATTAGATGATTTAAATTTATATATCCGTGAAAATGAATTTATCACACTTCTCGGTCCGTCCGGCTGTGGAAAAACAACCACCCTTCGTATCATCGGCGGTTTTGAGACACCGGATGCCGGCAGTGTCATTTTTGACAGCAAAGATATCACATCATTACCTCCAAATGAGCGCAATTTAAATACTGTTTTCCAGAAATACGCACTTTTCCCGCATATGTCGATTGCAGAAAATATTGCATTCGGACTGCGTATTAAGAAAAAAAGCAAAGAATATATCAATGATAAGATCCGTTATGCCTTGAAGCTGGTAAATCTTGAAGGATTTGAAAACCGCTCTATCGACTCATTAAGCGGCGGTCAGCAGCAGCGTATCGCGATCGCGCGTGCCATTGTAAATGAGCCAAAAGTTCTTCTTTTAGATGAACCGCTCGGTGCTCTCGACCTAAAGCTCCGTCAGGACATGCAGTACGAACTGATCCGTCTGAAAAATGAGCTTGGCATTACATTCGTATTTGTTACCCACGATCAGGAAGAAGCACTTACCATATCTGATACAATCGTCGTTATGAATCAGGGTTACATCCAGCAGATCGGCACCCCCGAAATGATCTACAACGAACCTGTCAATGCATTTGTGGCTGATTTTATCGGTGACAGCAACATTATAAACGGAACCATGATCAAAGATAAGGTCGTGGAAATTTTAGGTGTAAAGATTCCATGTGTTGACGAAGGTTTCGGATGCAATACTCCGGTTGATGTCGTGATCCGTCCGGAAGATGTTGAGATCACGGAACCTGGCGCCGGTTTTATGGATGGTGACATTGTCTCTATTATATTTAAAGGTGTACACTATGAGATCAGTATCATGGCAAATGGTTATGAATGGCTTGTCCACACGACGAAAATGTATCCGGTCGGCACACATGTCGGCATCAACGTGATCCCGTTTAATATCCAGATCATGAACAAACCGGAATCTGAGGACGAGGAGGCTGTAGAGATCGATGCGTAAATTAGGCAGACAGCTTTTAGCAGGACCTTATCTTGTATGGATGATCGGATTTATCCTGCTGCCGATCGTTATTATCTTATATTATGCTTTTACAAACGCTTCCGGTACATTTACCTGGGATAATATTGCAGCGATCGCAGATCCGGTGCATGTAAAATCCATCCTGCTTTCCCTGAAACTCGGATTTTTCTGTACAATAGTCTGCCTGCTGCTTGCCTATCCGCTCGCCATGATCCTAAACAGTTTTCATTTTAAGCATGAGAGTTTCGTTGTATTTTTATTTGTACTTCCAATGTGGATGAACTTTATGCTGCGCATCCTTGCCTGGAGACTTTTACTTTCTAACAACGGTATCGTAAATGCCCTGTTTGGTTTCTTCGGTTTCGGTCCGGTAAAAATGTTAAACACACCGACTGCCGTTGTTTTCGGTATGGTATACGATTTTCTGCCGTTTATGATCCTGCCGATCTATAACTCCATGGCGCGCATCAAACCGGATGTCATTGAAGCTGCAAAAGACTTAGGAGCTGATTCAAAAATCGTACTGCTCCGTATTATTTTTCCGCTGACTCTCTCTGGTGTCATCAGTGGGATCGTAATGGTCTTTGTTCCGGCTCTCACATCTTTCGTGATCTCCGATCTGCTCGGTGGCGGTAAAGTGCTCTTGATCGGAAATGTCATTGAACAGGAATTTATGCAGGGAAGTAACTGGAACTTAGGTTCCGGGCTTTCCGTAGTACTTATGATTTTCGTCATCGCAAGTATGGCGGTCATGAATATCTTCGATAAAGATCAGGGAGGAACTGCTGTATGGTAAAGAAGGCTGCATCCCGCATTTATCTTGCGGTCATCTTTTTATTTTTATATCTTCCGATTCTTGTTTTGGTCATTTTGTCTTTCAATAATTCCAAATCAAGAGTCGTATGGGGTGGATTCACTTTAAAATGGTACGCTTCCTGTTTTACAGACGAAACGATCATGAATGCACTGACCATGACACTTCAGATCACATTCACTGCCGCAGTACTCTCAACCCTGATCGGCACACTTGCTGCCATCGGGATCAGTGCCATGAAAAAACGTGGCACAACCCTGATGCTCGGTGCAACCAATATCCCGCTGTTAAACGCAGACATTGTGACCGGAATATCCCTCATGCTGCTTTTTGTAAAATTTTTAAATCTTGGATTTGTGACAGTACTCATCGCACATATTACATTTGATATTCCATATGTAATTTTGAATGTACTTCCAAAATTAAAGCAGATAAACAGAAACACATATGAAGCTGCCTTAGATCTTGGTGCCTCCCCGCTTTATGCCTTTTATAAAGTAACCTGGCCTGACATCAAATCCGGTGTATTTTCCGGATTTTTAATGGCAGTTACCATGTCGCTGGATGATTTTTCCATCACCTTTTTCACGAAAGGAGCCGGCGTAAATACGCTTTCTACTATGCTCTATACAGAACTTCGGAAAGGTGTACGTCCGGAACTTTATGCACTTTCCACACTGTTGTTTTTTGCTGCATTTCTGCTGCTTCTTATTATGAACCGCAGATCTGATAAGACAAACTGATATCTTTTTGGTGTGGCAATCTCTGCAAATATATTTTATTACTGATACGCCGTATTATCCGGCAGAACGCGAGGCTTTCATGAAAAAATATATTATTTTTCCTTTATTATTTTTGAGCACCCTTTTTATGGCAGGATGTGGAAATAAAGACACCACTGATGACAATTCGCTGGTTGTTTTAAATTATGGAAAATATATGGACAGTTCTGTTTTAAAATTGTTCGAACAGGAAACAGGCATTCACGTCAAATTAGAGGAATACGAAAGTCCGGAAGAAATGTATACCAAATATAAAGCCGGTTCCATCGGTTATGACTTAATCTGCACTTCCGACTACATGGTAGAACGTCTGATCTCCGAAGGAGAGGCAAACAAAATCGACTTTGATCACTTTTCTTATTACCAGAATATAGATCCGTCGATCATTGATGCTGCAAGGATTTTTGACCCGGATGCATCCTATTCCATGCCATATTTTTATGGAACACTTGGTATCCTCTACAATACCACAATGGTCACAGATGACGAAGTATCGTCCTGGAACATTCTGTGGGATGAAAAGTACAAAGATTCCATTATCATGCAGAATTCTGTCCGCGATTCGTTTGTACCGGCTCTTCGCCTGTTAAATTATGACATCAACACAGAAAATGAAACGGAACTAAATAACGCAGTAGATCTTTTGATCAGGCAAAAACCGCTTGTCTACGCCTACTACGTAGATGAGACCGCTGATGAGATGGCCGCCGGCAATGCAGCAATGGCGCTGGTTTATTCCGGGGAAGCTGCCACTGCGATGGAATTAAACGATGATCTCTCCTATACAGTTCCAAAAGAGGGTTCAAACCTATGGATCGATTCCTGGTTTATGCCAAAGAGCTGCAAGAATCAGGAAAATGCCGAAAAATTTCTTGATTTTCTGTGCCGCGAGGATGTAGCTATGACTAATTTTGATTATGTCTGCTATGCCACACCCAATCTCGCCGTGATTGATGCGCTAGATGATGAAACCTTAAGTGATACCACGATTTTTCCACCACAGGAAACTTTAGATAACTGTACTGTGTACAAACAGTTTGACGAATCTACAATCTCTCTTTACAGTTATCTCTGGAAAAAATTAAAATCCGAATAATTTTTTCTTGCATTTGTAGTATGTATATGATATAGTAAGTCCACGCAGTTTTTTGCGTGGACTTTCCCCATTTATAGGCAGTAATATCTTCTCCTGCACCACAGGTATATCTCATATAACTCAGACATATCTGTATTTACAGGAGGTCATTATGACATATCAGACATTTAAACAGCAGATCAGACAATCTTTACAGGACGCATTCGGTTCTGATGTTTCCATTATCCTGCAGGATATTTTAAAAAATAACAATACCCACTTAGACGGTCTGACCGTTTTAACTCCGGGCTGTAATATTTCACCAACCATTTATCTGAATGACTACTTCCGCGAATATGAAAAAGGCCGATCTTTTCCTGATATCTGCGCCGAAATTCAAACGATCTATCAACAGAACAAGCCTTCCCACAGTGTTGACATTTCCTTTTTCACATGCTATGAGAAAGTACAGTCCCGCATTATCTTTAAGCTGATCAATTACGAGCGCAACAAAGCACTGTTATCTGACGTTCCCCATTTCCGCTTTCTCGATTTAGCGATCGTGTTCAGCTGTCTGATCAGTATTTATCCCGACGATATCATCGAGTCTTTTTCGGAAGAAAATAACCCTGCCACTGACTCTTTCACACACGCAGGGAGCTCTGCCACGATTCTGATCCACAACCATCATCTTTCTTTCTGGAATATCACAAAAGATGATCTTTATGCACTCGCATGTAAAAATACACCGGATCTTTTGCATTATGAACTTCGAAATATGAGTGACGTACTAAAAGAACTTCTTTCCGGTGACGACAGTGCTGCTCTCCTCGCTCCGCCGGCGCCTTTTCCCATGTATGTGCTTTCCAACCATACAAAATTAAACGGCTCTGCCTGCATTCTGTATCAGGATCTGTTAAAAAACTTCGCAGACCGCTTAAGAAGTGATCTCTACATCCTTCCAAGCAGTATCCACGAAGTTCTTATCATTCCTGTCAGTTCTTTTTCCTTACCATCTGATCCTCTGCTTTCATCCGGGAATAAAACCAGGGATACCACACAGGAATCCTACCGGGAGCTTTCGGAAATGGTATGTGAGGTCAATTCCACCCAGCTATCTGTGGAAGATATTCTCTCTGACCATGTATATTATTATTCAAGAGAAAGCAGCCGTATTACCATGTAAATTTCGTCATCAGACCATCATATAGTTTTTCATACTCTACAACCGATGCATTCCAGGAGAAATCCTGACTCATGCCATGTTTTACCAGTATATCCCAGTCGTTTTTATGCTGATAAAATACAGATATCGCATAGCGGATCGTTTCTAACATCTCGTGCGCATTATAATTTGCAAAAGAAAATCCTGTTCCCTCTTTTGTATATTCATTGTACGGAATGACGGTATCCTTAAGTCCTCCCGTTTCACGTACGATAGGAACAGTACCATAACGAAGACTCATTAACTGGCTTAAACCACACGGTTCAAACAAGGACGGCATCAAAAATGCATCACAGGAGGCATAAATCTGATGTGCGAGTTCTTCTGAATATCCGATATGTACTTTCATCTTATCCGGATATTTTCCTGCGAAATAAGACAGCATATCCTGATAGCGTGCCCCCCCGGCCCCCGCCACAACAAACTGAACACGCTCCGTACTGAGCAGCTCATCCATGATATATGCGATCAGATCAAAGCCTTTCTGATCTGTCATACGCGATACCATGCCGATCAGAAATACATCTCCATCCACAGGTAAGGAGTCATTTTTCTGCAGACGCGCCTTGTTGAGCGCTTTTCCTTCTTTATAATTCATTTCATTATAATGATTGGACAGATAGATATCTTTCTGTGGATCATACTCAGTATAGTCAAGACCATTCAATATGCCGGAAAGTTTGTTTCTGCACGCATACATAAGCCCTTCTAATCCTTCGCCTCCCTCCGGTGTAGTGATCTCATAGGCATAGGTCGGACTGACGGTAGTGACCGCATCTGCATAGACCACACCGCCTTTTAAGTAATTTGCCTCACCGTAAGACTCTAACTTATCCGATGTAAAAATCTGCTCCGGCAATCCGGTAATATCCATAACAGCAGGCAGTTTCCATCTTCCCTGAAACTTCAGATTATGAATCGAAAATACCGTCTTTATACCTGTATAGTATTCCTCATCCCCATATAAAGTCCGCAAAAATACCGGAATCAGTCCTGTCTGCCAGTCATGACAATGTATGACATCCGGACAGAAATCCAGATACGGCAATGCCTCCAACACTGCCTTTGAGAAAAATGCAAACTTTTCTACATCCTCATAAATATTGTTATATGGTGCATTTCCGGCAAAATAAAATTCATTGTCTACCAGATAATAGGTAATTCCATCGTACGTTGTTTCAAAAATGCCGACATATTGTTTTCTCCAGCTTAAATTCACATAAAAATGGCATAAAAAATGAAGCTGTCCTTTCCACCGTTCATCCATGCAGACATATTTTGGAAGAATAACCCTTACATCATAATTCGTCTTATCAAAATATTTCGGCAATGAGCCTGTTACATCTGCAAGTCCACCGGTTTTCATAAAAGGCACAGCTTCTGAAGCCGTAAATAATATTTTTTTCATGTCATAAACCCTCCAGCCCAAAAATTTATTTTTCTATAAACTTTTGAAAATCTAAAGAATATTATAACTCTTTTTCGCTTTTCTGAAAAGTATTAATACATTTTATGTTCCAGTCTGATACGATCCGTGATCAGTGCAATAAACTCTGAATTGGTCGGTTTTCCCTTTCCATTGTGGATCGTATAGCCAAACATCTCATCAATTGTATCCATTTTCCCCCTGCTCCATGCAACTTCAATCGCATGGCGGATTGCTCTCTCCACTCTGCTTGACGTCGTCTGATACTTCTTTGCAATGGTCGGATAAAGGATCTTTGTGATAGAATTCAGCATCTCCATATCATTTACGGACATAACGATAGCATCCCTTAAATACTGATATCCTTTGATATGCGCCGGAACACCGATCTCATGGATGATCTCCGTTACGTCTGATTCAAGACTGCGTTCACTGACCGGTTCTGCTTTCTCATATGCGTTTATCTTGCGTTTTTCCATTCCCGGTACACTGCGGTTTTTGATCCGTTTGATCCGGTCAATGATCATATCATTGTCAAATGGCTTCATAATGTAATAAGATGCCCCCATATTGATCGCATCTTCCGTGATACGATCCTGTCCGATCGCACTGATCATGATAAATGCAGGGTGTTTTTTTATTGTTTTATCCTTGTTCACACGGCTAAGTACTCCAAGTCCATCCAACTTTGGCATCACAATATCGAGAAGTACGATATCAGGTTCTTTTGTTTTTATCACACGATAAGCTTCCTCACCGTCTTTTGCTGTCCCCACCACATTCAATTCGTCATCACTTTCGATAATATCTCCTAATAACTGTAACATTATCTCATTATCATCAGCAATTGCTACACTTAATTTTTCCATTTCAAGCCCTCCTGTGACAAAAATCATAAATTATTTGCAATTTGATGATACTTATTTCCGGTCAGATTATTTGTCGAATGTAGTCGTCAAGCGCAAAAAACACATAAAATATGGATTATTCTACAATAATACGGAATCCATCTCTTCCATTTTCTTTTACTTCATACAATGCTTTATCTGCATGTTCGATCAGGCTGTTCCTGTTCTCCTGTTTGTCCGGCAAAAAGCTGGCATATCCCTGGGAAATCGTGACCGTCACCTGTCTGCCTGAACCCTTATCTTCTATATGTAACTGTTGTAAATTTTCTTTGATCGTCCGGGCAATTCCTGTAATTGCATCTTCCTCGCCATTCTGGATCATTAAGACAAACTCATCTCCGCCATATCTGTATGCCTTCCCACATCCTGCCACGGCTGCTTTCAATACATCTGCAACCAGCTGCAGACAACGATCCCCCTGAATATGTCCATATGTATCATTGTGCTGTTTAAAACAATCAATGTCAAGTATGCCTACCGCAATCTTTTTGCCTGTCTTTATTGCCTGACCGATCACATCCACAGCATCTTTCTCTAACATGTACCGGTTGCCCAGTCCGGTCAGCGCATCCTGATTCGAACGTATCTCTGCATGTCTACGCTGTTCTTCTTTTTCCTGAAGTTCAATCTTTAAATCGATCGCGCGTGCACGTTCCTCATTATCCGCTTTTTTCTGCTGCTGTGACACTTCTACGTAATGAATACACAGCTTCACATATTGCTCTGTGTCACCGAGTTCTTTATAGTACTCTAACCACATTTCTGTAAGCAGCATTTCATAATAAACGCTGTGCTGCTTTTTAACATACTGTTCAAACACCAGAATAACTTTCTTCCACTTGTCAAACTCACGCATATCCTTTAACAATGCACACAAATCACTCATGTCTTCAATATAATCTGCTGCATTTGAATCATCAATGCCGCCTTTGATCAATTCGTCCAGATGCTCATATACATATTCTTTTCTTCCAATGCTCCAGTAAAGTCTTGATTTCAATGTCAGATACGAGTAATAATACATCCCATCCATAACATCTTTGCTGCATTTTTCTAATTTAACAAGCTCCTCACATGCATCATCCAGCCTGTCAAGCTCTCCATATGATTTCATCAGATTCATATGTGTAATCAGATATCTTATCTGAAAATTTTCATTCTCCGTATCCGTAACTTTTTCAAGTTCATCAGCAGACTTTTCAAAATAATCAATCGCTTTCCCATGCTGCTGCAGTTCCTGATATCTCGATCCTATGTTATTATAGGCTAATGCCAGAACTGACGTTACGCCATGTCTTTTCGAACATTCCAGTACTTCCAGATAACAATCCATTGCTGCTGATTCATTGCCAAGCGAAATATAGATAACGCCCATCATATTCTGCGCATATGCGTACTGTTCGTAATTCTTTTCTGTCCGATATATATCAATCGCATTCTGCGTTAACGCTGCTGCCTTATTTAATTCTTTTGAAAAGAAGGCAGTCCGGCCTTTTTCCATATATTCTGCTGCTAATTTCTCTGTTTCACTCTCTGAATACATGTGTTCACCTACTTATGCAAACTGTTAATTTGCTTTAATAATATCATATTTAATTATGATAGGAAAGCATTTTCTCAACGAATATCCCATATCCCCTGGTCGGATCATTCACGAGCACATGAGTCACTGCTCCGATCAGTTTTCCATCCTGTATGATCGGGCTTCCACTCATTCCCTGTACGATTCCTCCCGTCAATTCCAATAGCACAGGATCCGTAACCCGGATCAGAATTCCTTTATTTTCATCATTCCCCTTATAATCAACGCTTTCCACCATTACTTCATACTTTTTACTTTCCCCGGAAACAGATGATACAATAAATGCGCTTCCAATCCTGATATCCTGTTTATAACGCACTTCATAGCACTCACCTGTTTCTAACCACTTCAAGTTTCCATTCAGGATGCCATGAATGCCAAGATCTGTATTTTGCATGATCGATCCTATTTTTGTATTGTCTCCATACTGGATAATACCGGAAAGTTCTCCGGGAGTTCCCACCTTTCCCTTTTTTATGCCTACAATGTCCGTATGGTAAAGATATCCCTCCGACATATTCATGATCGTTCCGGTATCACTGTCACTTACCGCATGTCCAAGTGCCGCATAAGTTCCATCCGGCTTATAATACGTAAGTGTACCCACTCCCGCAAGATCATCCCTGACCCAGATACCAAGCATGTATTTTCCGCTGACACTTTTAACCGGATCTAAGGAAACTTCAATGTATTCTTCGCCACGCATGATTCCAAGAACATCTTTTCCCCCACCTGCCTCATTCACTGCTGCTGCAAGATCTTCCTTCTCATTAACTGCCTTTCCGTTTACACTTACAATATAATCCCCGCTTTTTACAAGATTTTCTGATGGTTTTACCTCACGTCCATCTATCTTTTCAACTTCTCCATTTCCTATTACAAGAACACCCTTTGTTTTTGCATAAATCCCAACCGGCATTCCACTTGCATAAACGGTTTCCGGCTCCACCAGCATGACCGTGATATCCTTAACAGGAAAAATTCCAAATAATCTACAGTTCACACGATACGTAAGCGTTGAATCTTCTGTCAGATAATCAAATACCTCCGTGCCATCCTGCTTTAATACAATGCTGACCGGTACTTTAAAATCATATGATACTGTTTCTCCTGCCCTCACATATATCTCATCCGGAACAGCATTCTGAAATGATCTCACAGCAAAAATCAGCGTCAAAAAGAATCCCATACAGGTAAGATTTTGTATAATTTTATAATAAACACTTATTTTTTTCATTTTTTCTCTCCTGTTTTACCCATATTTCGCAAAAAAAGAAGATATCCTGTTTTTGATATCTCCTTTTTATTATATGTGCTTTTTTCTTTTTCACGCTGTTATTTATCCAAACTGTACTGCCACTTCTTTACAATCCAGCCTCTTTTTGGAATTTTTATTTTTTCTTTTTTAAAGCAAGCTCTTTCATTTCTTTCGCACTCTCTCTTACCTTATCCGTGATCTCGACACCTCCAAGCATACGTGAGAGTTCATCCACGGTCTCTGCAGGATCAAGCATTCTGATCTTCGATACTGTTGAACCGTTTGAGACAGCTTTTTCGATCAGATAATGTGCATCTGCCATCGCGGCGATCTGCGGAAGATGTGTGATACAGATGATCTGGTGTGTACGTCCTAAAAGGTTCATCTTCTCAGAAACCATCTGTGCAGTACGCCCGCTGATCCCGCTGTCAATCTCATCAAAGATCAGTGTCTCAACCTCATCCTGATCGGCAAGCACTGTTTTTATTGCGAGCATGATCCTCGAAAGTTCTCCACCAGATGCTACTTTTCCGAGAGGACGCACCGGCTCACCCGGATTGGTAGAGATCATAAACTCTGCGTCATCATACCCGTTGGCAGTATAACTTGATAACACACCAAACCGCATTTCAAACACAACATCCAAAAAATTCAGATCTTTCAATGCGTCTGTCACTGCAGCAACCAGTTTATCTGCATGTTTTTTACGGACAGCAGACACTGTCTCACATTTTTTCTGCAGATTTTTCTCTGCACTTTTTACTTTTTCTTTCAGATCAGCCAGATAAGTATCATAATCCTTTAAATGAAGCAGACGTTCCTGTTTTGCTTCGTATGCGTTTAAGATTTCCTCAATGGAACTGCCATATTTTGACTTTAAATGGTTGATCTCATCTAAACGCTTTTCCAGCTGATAAAATGTTTCTTCGTCAAAATCCGTATCTTCCAGATAATCTGCGATCTCACGGTTAAAATCGTTGAGCAGATTGTCGATCTGTGTCAGCATCTCTTCCATATCAGCAATTTTATCATCATATGCAGATACACCTGATATTTCCCTTAATGCCCGTCCGGTCAGTTCCGATGCCTGATCATTTCCTCCGGTATACTGATATGCCTGATTCAGTGCTTCCACGATCTTTTTTCCATTGATGAAACGCTTATACTGTGTCTCTAATTCTTCATCTTCGCCTATGGTAAGCCCTGCTTCTTCAATCTCACCAACTTCATATTCCAGAAAAGAGACTTCCCTTAAGCGTTCTTCTTCATCCACATCCGCTTCGTTTAACTCTGCTACAAGTCTTTTATATTCCTTGTACGCGTCTGCAAGTTCTTTTTTCGGCCGTTCGATCTCTTCCTTTGCATAACTGTCAAGAATCTCTAAATGCTTTTTTTTCGATAAAAGAGACTGGTGCTCGTGCTGTCCATGAATATCGATCAGAACTGAGGCGATCTCTTTTACTTTTGAAACAGGCACACTTTCTCCATTAATCTTTGAAACACCTCGTCCACCAGTGATCTTACGGCTTAAGATAACCTCATCGTCCTCAATCTCCACCTCAAGCTGTTCTAAAAGCATTTTCTGTTTTTCTGTAACAGAAAAAATAAGCTCCACAAGTGCTGTTTTTTCCGGATCACGCAGCATCTCTTTTGAAACCTTTCCTCCAAGTGCAAGATTGATCGATCCGATGATAATGGACTTTCCGGCTCCCGTCTCACCTGATAAAATATTTAACCCCTCTGCAAAATCGACCTCCGATTCATCAATCAGTGCTAAATTTTTCACATGTAGATTTTGTAACATAGAATCTCCTTCCTGCGCTCTCACGCGCATTCTCTCCCGGAAGTATCTCCTTTTTTTCTGATAGCCTGTTATTCTTCTACAATCTTGCGCAACCGTCCCATTACTTCAACAGTTTCCTGTACACTTCTGACTGCACACATAATCGTATCATCCCCTGCGATGCATCCTACCACTTCATGCAGATGCATAGCGTCTAACGCCGCAGCCACCGCCATTGCCATTCCTGAAACGGTCTTTATCACAAGGATATTCTGTGCCATATCCATGGAAACAAATCCATCACGAAATACCCTTGTAAATTTCTCGGACAGATCTTCATTTGCCTCCATCAGCGCAACATACTTCTGCCTGCCCCCGTTGATTGCGACTTTCGTCAGCTTTAACTCCCGAATATCCCTTGAAACCGTTGCCTGAGTTACCTGATACCCTTCTCTCTCTAAGTAATCTGATAATTCCTCCTGGGTTTCAATGTTATTCCTTTTTATCAGTTCAAGTATTTTTGCCTGTCTTTTTGTCTTCATACTTTCTCCTGTTCTAAAGATAGATCCACTATTATGTATAAGCACTCATCTTTCTGCGCAGTATTTCAAGAAAACTCTCACTGCTTAATTTGCAGATCTTAGCCGTATCTTCTGCCCTGCGCACCACAAAACGGTCACCAACTTCCAAACGCACTTTGCTGTCTCCGTCAAAACTGACTTCTACCATCTCGTCTTTCTGCGACCGGCGCTTTCCAAGTTCTACAGTAACCTCCTCATCTGCACTGATCACAATACTTTTTGAACTTAGATTATGATCATTGATCGGTGTGATCAGCATCATCTGTGCCTTCGGATCCACGATCGGGCCACCCGCAGACATATTATACCCGGTTGAACCGGTCGGCGTCGATATAATAATTCCATCAGCGCGGAATGTATTCAGATACTCCCCATTGACATAAACGATCAGATTTACTACCGAGAGTGCCCCGGTTCGGTGAATTACCACATCATTGAGTGCAATATCCGCAGACAGGATCTCTCCGTTTTTGATTCCATATCCACCAAGCATCATCCGCTCCTCGACCATGTAATCATCTTTCATGAGTTTGTCAACTGCCTCAAATACATCCTTTTCTTCAAGTTCGCACAAATATCCTAATGTTCCAAGATTGACACCGATCAAAGGCAGCCTGCTCTTTACCAAAGCTGCTGCAGCCCGGATCAGCGTGCCATCCCCGCCAAGCACTAAAACGCCCTGTGTGTCCGCAGGAATGTTTTCTTTATGTGGTGCCGCCTCCCCCGGTGTCTCTCCATTACTGAAAAAAACACTGCAGAAACCACCTTTATTTTCGATATATTCTTTGATGCGGTTCGTCAGTCTTGCCTCTGCGTCCTTATAATAGTTTGTAATGATCAGAAAATTTTTCATTTATTTATCCAGTTCCCCATGTGCAGCTTCTACCACTTTTTGTACATCGACGTTTTCTTTCATGCCTGCCTGTTCCACATCCTGTTCTTTCTTTAAATGCACCAGATATTCAATATTTCCCTCCGGTCCCTTGATCGGCGAATATTCAAGATGAAGAACCGAAAATCCGATTGAAATGGCAAACAAAATAACCTTATCGATTACTTCCTCATGAACGGATTTGTCACGTACAACACCTTTTTTTCCTACTTTTTCTCTTCCTGCTTCAAACTGTGGTTTGATAAGACAGACCATCTCACCGCCATCTGCAAGCAGTTCTCTTGCCGGTCCAAGCACCTTTGTCAGTGAAATAAATGAGACATCAACCGATGCAAAATCCAGCACATCATCAATATCCTGTGGTGTCACATAACGGATATTTGTTTTTTCCATACAGACTACTCTCGGATCCTGCCTTAACTTCCATGCAAACTGACCATATCCGACATCAACAGAATATACCTTTTTTGCGCCATTTTGAAGCATACAGTCTGTAAATCCTCCGGTCGATGCCCCGATGTCCATACAGACCTTATCATTTAACTCTATATCAAAATGTGTCATTGCTTTTTCAAGTTTCAGACCACCTCTGCTCACATACTTTAACGTATTTCCTTTTATCTCGATCTTTGCTTCCGTATCAAACATGGAACCAGCCTTGTCCTCGCGCTCATTCTCTACGAACACATTGCCTTCCATAATCATTGTCTTCGCTTTCTCCCTGGACGGTGCCAGTCCTCTGTTTACCAACAGTAAATCCAATCTTTCTTTCAATGAATCTGTATCCTTTCTGCCTTATAATGGATGATAAACTTCTTTGATCCGTTTTAATATAGTATCCGCATCAATACAAACTTCGTGGTAGAGAATATCAACATTTCCATGCTCCACATACTCATCCGGAATCGCAATGTTGAGTACATTCACATAAATCCCCTGTTCATTATAGAACCTTGTAATATGTTCTCCAAAGCCGCCATTTATGACATTCTCTTCCATAGTGACTATAAGTGTATGTTTTGATGCAGCTTCCATTAACATCTGTGTATCTAATGGTTTCGCAAAACGGGCATTGATAAGACTTGCCGGAATCCCTTCTTCCTTTAATGCCGCATGCACAGTCTCGGCCGTCTTAACCATTGATCCTAACGCCACAAGTGCAATCTCCGATTCGCGGTAAATCCATTCGCTTCTGCCAACGGATATCGGCTGCCTGTATTCTTTCAGTCCGTCATATGCCTCTCCCCGCGGATATCTTACCGCAACCGGCGTTGGAAAATCAACGGCATATTTGATCATATCAGAAAGCTCCCATTTGTTTTTTGGCGCCATGATCGTCATATTCGGAATCGCAGACAGGTAAGATATATCAAAAATACCCTGATGCGTCTCTCCATCACTGCCTACAAGCCCTGCCCGGTCAATTGCAAAAACAACCGGCAGATTCTGAATACACACATCATGCAGAATCTGATCATAGGCTCGCTGCAGGAAAGATGAATATACCGCAAATATCGGTTTCAATCCCGCTGCTGCAAGTCCGGCAGCAAATGTGACTGCATGCTCCTCCGCAATTCCGACATCAAAGAAACGATCCGGGAACATATTATGAAAACGTTTCAGACCCGTACCATCTGTCATTGCCGCCGTAATAGCAACTACTTTTTCATCGCGGTCACCGAGTTTGCGCATCACAGTCGAAAAAATATCTGTGTAATTTGCTTTTACTCTCGGTCGGCTTGGCAATCCGGTTTCAATATCAAACGGCTCTGTCCCATGAAATCTTGCCGGATGACGTTCTGCCGGCAGATACCCTGCACCTTTATGCGTCAGGACATGCACCATAACCGGTCCTTCAATATTAGATGCTTCTTTCAGCAGCCGCAATATTCCCTTCATATCACTGCCATCAACAGGGCCTAAATAAATAATTCCCATCTCTTCAAAAAGCATGCCCGGAATAAACAGTTGTTTGATCCCGCTTTTCGTCTTCCGGATTCTCTCTACCATTTTATTTCCATAAACCGGAATCTTATTCAGGGAATTCATGACACCCATTTTCAAATCCAGATAAGCGTCTGCTGTACGGAAACCGGATAAATAGGTTGAAAGTCCTCCGACATTTTCAGAAATAGACATATTGTTATCATTCAGCACAATAATAAAATTTGATTTTAGCTGTGCCGCATTATTTAAAGCCTCAAAAGCCATACCTCCGGTCAGTGCCCCGTCTCCGATTACAGATACTACTTTGTAGTCCTCGCCCGAAATTTCTCTGGCATGGGCATAGCCAAGTCCTGCCGAAATTGAAGTAGAACTGTGTCCCGTATCAAAACAGTCACAATCACTCTCTTTTCTTTTTGGGAAACCGCTCATCCCGCCATATTTGCGGAGTGTATCAAAGTTATCCTTCCTCCCTGTCAGAAGTTTATGGGTGTAAGACTGATGACCAACATCCCAGATCAGCTTGTCCTTTGGCAGATCCAGAAACAGATGAAGTGCCATAGTAAGCTCTACAACCCCCAGATTCGATGCTAAATGTCCACCGGTAACCGATATTTTCTGAATTAAAAATTCGCGGATTTCATCCGCTAATATCGCCAACTCTTCCTCACTGAGTTCTTTGATATCATTTTCTTTTTTTATTTTTTCCAATATCATACTGACTTCCTCTGTTTCCCGGTTCTCTTTTCGTACCGACTATTATTCCTGACAATAGAATGTTCACAGAGCGGACATTCTATTATTTCTCACGCGAGATCAGATAACGCAATAATTCTGTCAGGAATTCATTTTTTACAACAAGTGTTTCCATCTGTGCAATCGCCTGTTCTGAAAGGTCTGCAACGTCCCTTCCTGCTTTCTCGATACCCTCATACGTCACATACGTACTCTTGTGATTTTTTTCATCACTGCCGATCGGTTTTCCAAGTACTTCCATCGTACTTATCACATCAAGAATATCGTCCTGTATCTGAAATGCCAGACCGACTTTAGATGCCACTTCTTCCACGATCTTTTGCTCATTTCCGGTTGCTCCTGCAAGAACGGCTCCGATCATCATAGATGCCTCGATCAGTGCACTCGTCTTGAGACGATAGATAAAATCAAGTTTCTCTTTTGTCATATCGCAGGTGTTTTCCGACTCTACATCCACAGTCTGACCGCCAACCATTCCATAAATTCCCGCTTTTGCAGATAAAATACGGATTGCTTTTCCAATTCCCGGATTCTGTGGTTCGATGTCAAGTGCCTTTGTTGCTGTCTCAAATGCATATGTTAAAAGGGCATCCCCGGCGAGGATCGCCATCGCCTCCCCATACACCACATGTGTTGTCTTCTTGCCGCGGCGGTATTCGTCATTGTCCATCGCCGGCAGATCATCATGCACCAGTGAGTATGTATGTATCATCTCGATCGCTGCCATAAACGGCTCGATCACTTTTGACCTTCCGCCAAACAGCCGGTAAGTCTCTAACATCAGAATCGGCCGTAATCTTTTTCCTCCTGCAAGAAAACTGTAATTCATAGCTTCGATCACCGTTTTCTGATATCCTTCCTCTTTTGGCAGATAGGAACTTATGATCTGTTCTGCCTCATCCGTATGTCTGCCTATTTCCGCTTTGATATCCATATCTGCTCCTCCATATGCACCGTCTGTATTTAAAAATCTTCCAGTTCACCTTTTGCGTTTAAAATCTGCATCTTTTTCTCTACAGTGTCTAACATCACATTACATTCTTTTAATTTCTCCACACCGCTCTGATACAGTAAAAATGACTGTTCCAATGAAATTTCCGGCTGTTCCATCTGTTTTAAAATATCCTCAAGCTCTGCAAAGTTATCTTCGAGTGCAGGCTTGTTTTTTGTCTCATCACTCATGCAAAACCTCCGTTACCTCTGCTTCTAATGCACCTTTTAAAAGACGGATCTTTACGTGATCACCTGTTTTTATACCTTCTGTATCTGTCAGCGTATGCCCATTTTGATCCGTCACATAAGAATATCCCTGTGCAAGTTTTTTGACCGGCGATACGCCTTCTAATCTTTCTGAAAGTAATGCCAGTCTGTGCCTGCGCAGTTCGATCATATGTTCCATACAGTTTCTTAACTGTTCTTCCAGATCCATGGCATATTTTCGTTTTTCACGCAGCTGCCCCTCCGGGCTCAGATAAGAAAGTCTGTCTGATGCATGTTTTAATTCTTTTCGCATCTGCTGCACACGCTGCATATTTAAAAGGAACATTCTGTCTTTTATTTCATCCAGCCTTCCTGCCACTGTTGCATAGTCAAACACCGCAAGTTCTGCAGCCGCTGACGGTGTCGGTGCACGAAGATCTGCCACAAAGTCTGCGATCGTCCAGTCTGTCTCATGACCAACCGCTGAGATAATTGGTGTTTTACACTCAAAGATAGCACGCGCCACTTCTTCCTCATTAAATGCCCACAGATCCTCAATCGAGCCACCGCCCCTGCCGACGATCATAACATCCACACCAAGTGCATCTAAGGCATGGATGCCATTTATAATGCTTTCGGCTGCACCATCTCCCTGCACCAGTGCAGGATATAAAATAAGCTGAACGAACGGGTTGCGTCTCGCAGAAATATTGCGGATATCCTGCACGGCTGCACCGGTCGGTGCTGTCACCACACCGATCTTCATTGCGTATGATGGGATTGGCTGTTTATATTCGGCAGCAAACATTCCCATCTCTTCTAATTCCTGTTTTAATGCTTCAAACTTCTGATAAAGGTTTCCGGCTCCATCCAGTTCGATCTCTCTAGCATAGATCTGATACTTTCCATCGCGCTCATACACTTCCACCGAACCGGTCACTACAACCTGGTCGCCCTCTTTCATCTGAAACTTCAGACCTTTTCTGCTTCCTGCAAACATTACCGCATTCAGTGTTCCAGCTGCGTCCTTGATCGTAAAATAAATGTGCCCGGAGGTATGATATTTGCAATTCGACACCTCACCTTTTACACTGATCCTCTGTAACATAAAATCCTGGGCAAACATATTCTTGATATATGTATTGACCTGCCCTACGGAATATACGTTTTTCATCATACCAGTTTTGCCAGTACACCGTTTACAAATGAAGGTGAATTATCTGTACCATACATTTTTGCAAGTTCCACAGCCTCATTGATCGCAACTTTTGCAGGAACATCTTCCTCATACAGCATCTCATACACAGCAAGACGGATCAGTGTCAGATCTACTTTTCCCATTCTTCCTGTCTTCCAGCCTTCGGAGACCTCATTGATCTTTGCATCGATCTCCCCGATCTTTTCGGAAATCTTTTCTACTTTATCAAAAATATATGTCTTGTCTTTTTCTTTCCAGTCACAGGCATCATCCTCGCACAGCGAAAGCTGCTCTGACATTTCCTCCTGATTATAAAATTCCACACGGAACAGCATTTTAAAAACCTGCTCTCTTATCTCTCTTCTGGTCATATTGTTTTCTTCTGTCATCCTTTCTAATTATAATTTTTACGCATAAGGAAAAAGGATGTCGCTTAAGACACCCTCTTTTCCTTAGAATAGCATTATTTATTATTGCCCATGTCCACGCTTGCGATACGGATGTTCACTACGGATACTTCAAGTCCTGTCATATTTTCAATCGCATTTTTTACTCTGTCCTGTACTTTGGCTGATACTTCCGGAATTGAATAACCATAAGAGATATTCAGCGCAACGTCTACATTGACGGTTCCCTCAAGCACCTCTACGCGAATGCCTTTGGAAAGATTCTTCATGCCAAGCTTACTAACAAGTTCATTTGTAATGTTGCCAGCCATGGAACCTACCCCTTCAACCTCAGTAGCGGCAAGCCCTGCAATGATGGCAACTACCTCATCTGCTATCTTCACTTCTCCCAAATTACCATCCTTTATTTTAAATGTTTTTCTATCCTCACCCATCGCTAATTGCCTCCTAAGTGATATTATGAGTCTATTATAACAGACTATTCTTATTTTGGAAACTAAAATTTGTATAAAACTGTGGAGTGAACTGTGAAGTAGTTTTATCAGCCTCTCCTTCTTTTAAATCAGTTTGATATATGCATCTAGCTGCTCTTCTTCCAATTCAGCCACTAAATCTGTGAATCGTTCAAGTTCTCCCTGTACCGCATAAACTTCTAAAGCGTTATAATAATCCAATCGATTTTCTTTTGCTATAGATACTGGCAAAAACCCTGCCGACATAAGCTGATAAATCATCAGCAACCTTGAAATTCTGCCATTTCCTTCAATAAATGGATGAATGCGCACAAATTCCGCATGTGTCCATGCTGCATATTCAACAGGATTCAATGCATCCTTTTTCCGTCCTAAATCATCATAAAAATTTTTAATTTGAATAAACATATCATTTCCAACTGGTGGAACGTGCACCGCGCCACTGATCCGTACCTCCTGATTCCGGTAAATACCGCCCACTATAATATTTTCTGTCAGAATTGCATGAATATCCTTTACAATATGCTCATCCAAGGCTTTTCCTTCTGCTATACACTTTTTAACATACTGATATGCCTTCTTATGATTGACAACCTCATATATTTCCCGCAGTTCTTTTCCACCTACAGCAATTCCATCTTCTAAGACTACCTTTGTTTCCATCAACGTCAATGTATTTCCTTCTATAGCCGTGGAATTATGCGTAAAAGTCAGTTCAAAGTCCTTTTCATAGGAAGATAATGTGACTGTATCTATCTTATCTTTTCCCTGACTATATATTTTTTGTTTTTCTAAAATTCTATTCAGATTCATAATAGACCTCTTTGATTTGCATTCATGCATTTCTCATATATATTATTGTATCGCAAACTAATTTTTACATTTCATCATAGTCATCTCCAAGATTTTTCATTTTTCCAAAAAATAAAGCACCTCAATATAATAATTATACCAACGCCCCTGCCTTTTGTAAAATCAAAGTTTCGTATTCAAAAATACTGTTAAATTTTAAAACTCCCTTTTCGGAAATGTGTTCCATATGTTTGCCAAATAATGTAACAGCTCCTTATTTACTCACAAATAAAACAAATCCTATAATTATATGAATCCTGTACAATATATCGCACAAAAAAGGCGGAAAATAAGGCATATCAGATAACCTAATATCTAGTATGCCCTAACTGCCTGATTTGTATCATTTTATACAATTTTATAATTTTCTGAAACCCAGGTAAAATCAGCGTGAAGCCAGTATTTCCGCCGTATCAATAAATTCATATGGTGTCGTCTGATACACATAATAATTCAGCCAGTTTGAATAGAGGATATTTCCATGTGAACGCCACTCCAACCTCGGCTTTTTCGTATCATCATCATCCGGATAATAGTTGACCGGGAGATCGATCGGCAGTCCCTTTGCTTTATCACGTTTGTATTCCTTATCAAGTGTGACACGGTCATATTCCGGATGTCCCATGACAAAAATACGTCTGCCTTCATCCGCGATTGCAAGGAAAACGCCTGCTTCATCTGACTCAGCAAGGATCGTCAGATCCGGTATTTTCCGGATATCTTCTGCACGGACTTCCGTGTGTCTTGAATGAGGCGCCATAAAATAATCATCAAAGCCACGGACTAACGGCACTTTACGGTTCATGACATGATGTTCAAACACACCAAATACTTTTTTATCCAGCAGATGCTTTTTTAGTCCATAATGATAATAAAGTCCTGCCTGTGCACCCCAGCACAGATGCATTGTGGATGTTACATGTGTCTTTGTCCATTCAAAAATATCACACATTTCCTTCCAGTAATCCACTTCCTCAAACTCCATCTGTTCCACCGGAGCACCTGTAATGATCAGTCCATCAAAATAACGGTTCTTCACTCCATCAAATGTCTCATAAAACTTGTTTAAATGACTCATGGATGTATTTTTTGACTCATGGGATGATACCGTAATAAATGTCACATTGATCTGTAACGGTGTGTTAGACAATGAACGCAGAAGCTGCAGCTCTGTGTCTTCTTTTAACGGCATTAAATTCAGGATTCCGATCTCAATGACACGGATATCCTGGTGTGTTGCACGACTTTCATCCATAACAAATATATTTTCCTTTTCCAATATCTCTTTTGCCGGTAAATCACTCTGTGTCTTAATTGGCATAATTATACTCCATTCTCTGAGCAATTTGTTGGGAAGCGGCGACGCAAATGTCAGATTTGTGTCTGCCATAAAAAGTATTTGTTTTGCCCAGAAACAAATACCTGTGTGATAAATAAGCTATCGAACTTATTTATCGCACTGTACTCCCATTCTCTGTATTAATTCCAAGCAGGGCAAACAGTTCTGCTTCCGTAAGCACGGTTATTCCAAGTTCCTGTGCTTTTGTCAGTTTACTGCCCGCACTTTCTCCCGCAACAACATAATCTGTCTTTTTTGATACGGAACCGGATACTTTTCCGCCGTATTTTTCCACCAGCTCTGCTGCTTCTTTTCTTCCCAGTGTCGGCAAAGTACCTGTAATAACTACTGTTTTTCCGCTGACTGCCGAATCGATCGTCTCTGTTTCTTCCGCTTCCATATTTACACCTAACGACTTTAAACGATTGATCATCGCTCTGTTTTTTTCGTCATGAAAGAAACGGAAAATGCAGTCTGCACTCACTTCTCCGACATCATCCACCTCCATTAGAGTTTCCCGATCGGCTTCCTCTAAATCTGTGATCGAGGAAAAACGTTTCATGATCGTCTTTGCTGCCGCTTTCCCAACATTTGGAATACCAAATCCGGTAAGAAGCATATACGCATCATTTTCCTTTGCCTTTTCGATCGTATCTAAAAGTTTGTCCGTATTCTTTTCTTTTCCGATAATTCCCTGTTCGATCAGTTCTTCTCTGTGATCTTTCAGTTCAAATATGTCAGCAATATCTCTAATATACCCCAAACGCACAAGTTCTTCAATATAAACCGTACCAAATCCCTTGATATCCATGGCATCCCTGCCGACAAAGTTAATGATATGACGTTCTAACTGCGCCGGGCAGTTTGGCGACGTACATTTGATATCTGCTGTATCTTTTTCGCGTTCCGTCTTTGCACCGCAGACCGGACAGACATCCGGAATCATAAAACGCTTCCAGCCGTCCGGTCTTTTTTCCTTGCGGACTTCTTTGACCTTTGGAATGATCTCTCCGGACTTATAAACAACGATCGTATCACCAATTCCCACATCAAGATCATCAATAAAATCCTGATTATGCAATGTTGCTCTTGAAACAGAAGTTCCACACAGGCGCACCGGTTCAAAAACCGCTGTCGGCGTGATTCTTCCTGTTCTTCCAACGGAAAGCTCAATATCAAGCAGTTTCGTTTCTTTTTCTTCCGGCGGATATTTGTATGCGATCGCCCATTTCGGGACTTTCGAGGTATTTCCCAGCAGTTCCCTGTCTGAATAACGGTTGATCTTAATGACTGCCCCGTCAATATCATAGCCAAGATTTCCACGATTCTCTCCGATTGCCGTGATGGCATCCCAGACTTCGTCTGCAGTCTTACATACTTTGTAATCTTCGATGATTGGAATCCCCTGTTTCTTTAAAAATTCATATCCTTCGGTATGCGTTGCAATCTCCATGCCACGCACCTGCTGGATATTAAATACAAACATGGACAGTTTTCTTTCTTTTGTCACACGGCTATCAAGCTGGCGCAGCGTTCCTGCAGCGCAGTTTCTTGGATTTGCAAAAATCTTTTTACCGAGCAGTTCCTGTTGTTCATTGACTCTGTCAAAGTCCTCATTTTTCATATAGACTTCACCACGGATCTCCAGATATTCCGGGTGGTCTTTCAGTTTCTTTTTAACATCTGAGATCACTTTTGCATTTGCTGTCACATCTTCGCCAAAGTTCACCCCATCACCACGCGTCAGCGCAAGGGCAAGTTCGCCATTTTCGTAGCGGAGCGCCATAGATAATCCGTCAATCTTATATTCCACCACAAACTCAGGATCATCTAACTGCTCTTTCATCTGCTCCACAAAATCAACGACTTCCTCCTTCGAAAATACATCCTGAAGACTTAGCATCGGGACATTATGGTGCACCAGAATACCTGCTGTACGCTTTGCCGTACCACCGACATGCTGTGTCGGCGAGTCTTCAGTTACAAGCTCCGGATGTTCTTTTTCCAGCCGTTTTAACTGCTGCATCAACATGTCAAATTCATAATCTGAGATTTCAGGATTATCCTGATTATAATATCTGTCGCTATGATAATTGATCTTATCTCTTAATTCTTTGATCTGTTCTTCCGGTGTCATCTGTCTCCTCCATCCCGTCTGTGAATCACTGTCGTGTTTGATGAATCTTTTACAAGCCGCATCAGTTCATCATATTCCTGCGATGTTACTTCGCGGTAATTCCCGGCTTTTAAATCTCCCAGTTCGATATTCATAATACGGGTTCTTACCAGTTTTTCCACTTTGTATCCAAAATATTCGCACATACGGCGGATCTGCCGGTTCAATCCCTGTGTCAGGATGATGCCAAACTGCCTTTTTCCTGTCCGCCAGACTTTACATTTACGTGTGGTAGCATTCAATTCCACCAGCGGCACGCCACCTGCAAGTCCCCGCAGAAAACTGTCCGTCACAGGTTTATTAACGGTAACAATATATTCTTTTTCATGCATATTTCCGGCACGCATAATGCGGTTTACAATATCACCATTGTTTGTCATAAGCAATAATCCTTCGGAATCTTTGTCCAGTCTTCCAATTGGATAAATCCGTTTGGGATAGTTGATATAATCCACCACATTATTTTTTTCTCTCTTTTCTGCAGTACATACGACTCCTGTCGGTTTATGAAATGCCAGAAGTATCATTTCATCTTCTTTTTTTACCGGCTTTCCACAAAAAAGAACCGTCTGTCCCGGCAATACTTTTGCCCCCATGGATGCAGCCACACCGTCTATTGTCACATTTCCGGCTTCCACCTGGCGGTCTGCCTCTCTTCTGGAACACACTCCTGCCTCGCTGAGATATTTATTGATTCTGACTGCCTCCTGCATTTTTCACCTTTCTCTTTCTGCACAAAAGCGGAGACTTCTTTTTAAAGTCTCCGCCATTTTTACTATGACAACAAGTCTGTTGCAGGAATCCTGCTACCCATCATATATTCAGCAGTTACTGCAACAGGGAAGTTTTAATATATCCGGTCTGACCATTCCATGTCACCTTTGTCCAGCCTTCTGCATAACTCATGACCACCGTTACTTTCTCGCCTGTAAATGCGGTTCCTATCTTGCTGTCTGACTCACTCATTCCAGAACGTACATTTACAGAATCCTTTAATGTAATAACTGTTCCCTCTGCTATGAAATCACCTGCAGATGTCTGTTCATCATTACCACCATTATCTGTTTGTCCATTGTCTGCTTCAGAATCAGCATTCTTTGTAGTCAGATATTCTGTTTTGATATATCCGGTCTGACCGTTATAATTAACAATACTCCACTCACCATCTGTACCTGTTCTTGTAAGTGCTGTACCCTGCTCTAACGTACCAAGTTTTTCTGATTCGGTATCTGCTGCTGCCCTTACATTTACCGTATCTACTGCATAAACTGTATCCGGTTCGCTCTGCGTCGGTCCATTTTCCTCAGGCTGGTCTGTATTCTCTTCCGGCGTTTCAGTCTGCTCTGCCTCCGTTGTTTCTTCCGGTACCTGCTCAGTACTTTCTGTTTCGGTATTCTGGCTTACAATCGTACCTGCCCACTCAGTGATCGCATTCGGAATTGTCGTCTGGATCATCTCGCTCAGCTTATCATCTGACGCAACTGCCGTGTCATATTTGTCCTGGACTTCTTTCTGGAGTGAATTGACATCTTCACTTCCCTCATACTCACTGATCAGGTTCTGGATGCTTGTATCTAACGCATTTTCTTTTATCTTTAAATTGTACTGGCTGTAAAGGTTATCAATATATACACTGCCATCATCATTCGTGCGCACATAGAAGAAATCCAGTCCCGGTGCAACTGTATCTACATCCTTAAATTTTACTTCCACATAAACAGACACAAGATATGAAGATGCATCAAGCCCCTGTTTGGTATAACATTTGATATTCTGGTATGCATCAACATACTGACTGAATACAGAAATATAGCTTTTCTCATTTTCTGACAATGGAGTGGCGATTGTCTGAAGAGTATCCGTATCTCCTGCTGCATATGCGGTGTAATACTGGTTGATTAATGTATTTACATCCTCATGTGCATCCACTTCAAATTCCTGCACTGCATCATTCGATGCCTCTGACGTAACTTCTGTTGCCGCAACATCCTGTCCGTTCTGTGACTGTTTCGGTGATCCGGCTTTCACTAAAATAAGCACAAGTGCAAGGAATAATACACCTGCTGTGATATACCGGACATTCTGTTTTATGAACATAAGGATCTTATTTGTCCCACTATTTTCTGTTTTATTACCTGTCTCTTTATTTTCTGTATCATTTTTTAATTTATCATCAACATTCGAAGAAGCCATTGTATTTTCCATCCCTTTCCATTTGTTATATAAAACTTCACAAAAATATGTAACAGGCGAAACATATAGTATGCCGCCTGCTATCTGACTGTCAAAATGCACCCGGCGGGAATCGAACCCGCATTGCCGGAGTCGGAGTCCGGTGTTCTATCCATTAGACTACGGTTGCCTGCTCTTACTATTCATATAAGGGATCTACAACGCAAAAACACTTTTTCACGCACGTTTTATCATAACAGACCCTAAAATAATTGTCAACAAAAAATGCCGGCACAGGTTACCGTGTCATTCCGCACGCTTGTATTTTCCTGTTCTCCGGCATTTCTTAAAATTTAATGAAGATCTTTTAATATACGATTCAGAAGATCCTTTTTTTCACTATCCGATTCTTTTCCTATCATAACTGCCACCCAGACGGCAGTCCCCGATATTTTTTCTTTTTTCAGGAAACAGATATCCTCTGTGCTCTGACTGTCTTCGCGGTACCTGCTTACAATCCGGTTTAATTCTGAGAAAATTTCTATCAGCCTGTCGAAATCATTTTCCCTCTCCAGGATCATTGTTTCTCCATGGCACCTTTCCTCCCCTGCGGTTGCAATGATCTGCATACAAAGATGCAATTCACCTGTGATATCCGACGCCTCCATCAATACATCCGGCCGCATTTCTCTTGTTTCCAGAAAAATCTTTTTTGCCAGATCAACATCACGTTTTCTGAAACATTCGGCAAGTCTTTGTTTTAATTCACCTGTTTCTGCCTTTTCTCCAAGCATTCCCACCTTACATTCATACACACGCAATTTCTTAACGGTAACCCAAACAAGCAATAGAAATTCAGAAATAAATCCAAATACTCTTTTATGGTAGGCATCTTCTCCCGTCTCCAGTTCAATCCGCTCTGCCACTTCAAAAAAAATGGAAAACAGCCAGGACGCATATTCATCAAATAATTTTTTTGATGTGACAAGAATATTTCCAAAATAAGTCTGTCTGCCATTTACCAGCGTGTCAAACGCATCTGCATATTCCGGGTATTTCTCTGCTATGACTTTTCCTGTCATTTCAAGCGCCCGTATATTATGATTTGCCGAAAATCCATCATAGTAAGAATTATTTAACTGAACCTTTTTCGTTGTGACCAGGTCATATTTCTTTAACAGTTCCCGGTATTCCGCCTCCGTATAAATCTGTTCCTTTTCATTGATCAGATACCTTCTGTAATGGCAGGTACCGACATAATCCACATCATGACAATTTTTCCAGATCCAGTAAAATCCTGTCAGTTCACTGTAATAACAGTTCAATGCCGAGATCTGTTCTCCTGTATCATCTCCCTGATATCCAAAATCTTCCCCACTTGCCCTTCCGACATGGAGCGGTACATACAGTTTATCCGACAGCGGCGTGAATTTTTTGTGTGTCATGGTATATATGCGCATGGACATGATATGTCCCTCCTCTTTTGTGTTGTGCTCTGCATAAATAAACTATAACACAATTATCCTTCTTTTTTAACCGATCCCATGTTCTTTTTTTATCATCTCTTTCATCTCATTCAAAATGTCTGCCGAATTTTTTAACTGGATTTTTTCTTCATCATCCAGCGAGATCGGTATCACATTCTCCACTCCGTCTTTTCCAACAATGGCAGGCATACTGATCACGACGTCCTCCATCCCATAAATGCCATGCATCATGGATGATACCGGCAGGATCGACTGTTCATTTCTTATGATACATTCACAGATCCTCTTTACCGCCATTGCGATTCCATAATACGTGGCGTGTTTCCGTTCAATGATCTCGTAAGCACTGTTTCTTACTTTTTCATAGATACGGTTTTCTGATTCTTCATGCATAAAATGTCCCCGCATTTCACAGAAATCGCTAAGTCTCACACCTGAAATATTTGCATTTGACCATGCTGCAAGTTCACTGTCTCCATGTTCGCCGATGATAAACGCATGCACACTGCGGTTGTCCACCCCTAAATGCTCCCCGATCAGATATTTTAACCGGGCAGTATCAAGCACCGTTCCTGAACCGATCACACGGTGTTCCGGAAAACCAGAGAGCTTTAATGCCGTATAGGTAAGAATGTCTACCGGATTTGACACGATAAGGAGGATTCCCTCACAGTCTCTCTTTGCAATTTCCGGAATGATCTGTTTATAAATTTCTACATTTTTGTGGATCAGATCAAGCCTCGTCTCATCCGGCTTCTGGTTTGCTCCTGCCGTGATGATAATGATCCCTGCATCTGTGATATCATCATAATCCCCGGCATATATTTTTACCGGTCTTGCAAATGGAAGTCCATGGCTTAAATCCATTGCTTCTCCCTCTGCCTTTGCATGATCTGCATCGATCATAACCATTTCTGAAAAAATACCGCTCTGCATCAGCGCAAATGCCGATGATGCACCTACAAATCCGCAGCCGATCATCGCTGCTTTTCTGATATTCATTTTTCCCATATGATTTTCCTGCTTTCTGCCATGTAAACATGGCTTTTTTTATAATATTTCCTGATCGCAGAAAAATTTATACATAAAAAGGGATGCCGCCATATGACGACATCCCTTTATGATCCATGACAATAAAATGTTTACGGATCATTCATTCTATTATTTCAGGCAACAACATCCTCAAACTGTGAATTATAAAGATTTGCATAAAATCCGTTTTTCGCAAGCAGTTCTTCATGATTTCCCTGTTCCACGATATCCCCATCCTTCATGACAAGGATCAGATCTGCATTACGGATCGTTGATAATCTGTGTGCAATGACAAAACTGGTTCTGCCACGCATCAGGTTATCCATTGCCTTCTGGATCGTAACCTCAGTTCTCGTATCAACCGAAGAAGTTGCCTCATCGAGGATCAAAATCTTATTATCTGCAAGAATTGCCCTTGCGATCGTAAGGAGCTGTTTCTGTCCCTGTGAAACATTGCTTGCATCCTCATTTAATTCCATCTGATAACCACCCGGAAGCGTCTTGATAAAGTGATCGGCATGTGCTGCTTTTGCTGCTGCGATCACTTCCTCATCCGTGGCATCTAAACGTCCGTAACGGATATTTTCCATAATCGTTCCTTTAAACAGCCATGTATCCTGCAATACCATTCCAAACGCATCCCTTAATTCCCTGCGGTTAAACTCTCTTACATCATGACCGTCTAATTTGATAGAACCGCTGTTTACATCATAAAAACGCATTAAAAGTTTTACCATCGTGGTCTTTCCTGCTCCGGTCGGACCTACAATAGCGATCTTCTGTCCCGGTTTTACATGAGCACTGAAATCTTTGATGATCGTCTGATCCGGATTATAGCCAAACTGTACATGATCAAAATCAACCGTTCCTGTCACTGTACTCACATCTGCCGGATTTTCTGCAGTCTGATCTTCCTCTTCCTCATTTAAAAAATCAAACACACGCTCGGATGCTGCCGCCATCGACTGCACCTGGTTGATGACCTGTGCGATCTGCTGGATCGGCTGCGTAAAGTTTTTTACATACTGGATAAATGCCTGGATATCACCGATTGTGATCGTTCCACGGATCGCAAACAGTCCACCGGATAATGCCACGGCTGCATAGCCAAGGTTTCCGACAAACATCATGATCGGCTGCATCATTCCGGACAAAAACTGGGATTTCCATGCTGACTGATACAGAATTTCATTTGTACGGTTAAATTCATCGATCGTATCTTTTTCACGGTTAAATGCTTTGATAACTAAATGTCCGCCATAAACTTCCTCGACCTGTCCGTTGATGTGACCTAAATATTCCTGCTGGTCTTTGAAGTATTTCTGGGATTTCTTAACCACAAATGAGATCAGTGCCATGGAGATTGGCAGGATCACGATCGCGATCAGTGTCATCAGCGGAGAAATACTGAGCATCATGATCAGTACACCGATCAAAGTAGCAACCGATGTAATGATCGTTGTGATACTCTGGTTCAATCCCTGACCTAAAGTATCGACATCATTGGTGATCCTTGATAAAACCTCTCCATAAGTACGGCTCTCAAAATATTTCATCGGCATGCGGTTGATCTTTTCAGAGATTTCTTTACGCATCCGGTAACAGATCTTCTGTGTCACACCTGTCATGATCCAGCCCTGGATAAAGTTAAAAGCTGCACTACACACATAAAGTCCAAGCACAAACAAAAGAATCTGTCCGATATAAGTAAAATCAATGCCTCCAGTGCCCTGAATCTTTGCCATCAGTCCTTCAGAAAGCGCTGTTGTTGCTTTTCCTAGAATTTTAGGGCCGATTACATTAAATACCGTAGAAGCTGCCGCAAAAATCATGACCACAATAATCGCTGCTTTAAAACTTCCAATATAAGATAACAGTTTTCCTAAAGAACCTTTTAAATCTTTTGGTTTTTCTCCCGGCTGCATGCCATGTCCCATCGGTCCTCTGCCACGGCGCTGCATTCCTGTTCTTTCTCTTTCATTACTCATTGACAGACACCTCACTTTCCTCGATTCCAAGTTCTTTTGCAGAAAGCTGTGAACGTGCGATCTGCCGATAGGTCTCACAATTTTTCAGCAATTCCTCATGTGTACCTTTTCCGACGATTCTGCCATCATCCAGTACAAGGATCTGTTCTGCATGTAGGATCGTACTGATTCTCTGTGCCACAATGATTACCGTACTGTCCTTAACTTTTGATGCAAGTGCCTTTCGAAGTGCTGCATCCGTCTTTAGATCAAGTGCAGAAAAACTGTCGTCAAACACATAGATCTTTGGCTGTTTTGCAATCGCACGTGCAATGGCAAGACGCTGTTTCTGTCCTCCGGAGACATTGCTTCCACCCTGTGCGATATCGCTGTCATATTTTTCCTGTTTTTCTTCGATAAAATCTGTTGCCTGCGCGATTGCTGCTGCTTCTTTGATTTCCTCATCCGTAGCATCCCGCTTTCCAAAACGCAGGTTCGAAGCAATCGTACCGGAAAACAATACACCTTTCTGCGGTACAAAACCAATCTCTTCTCTCAAATCTTCCATGCGGATATTTCGGATATCCTGACCATCCAGTGTAACACTTCCGTCCGTAACATCATAAAGCCGCGGGATCAGATTGACCAGTGTAGATTTTCCGCATCCGGTACTTCCAATGATCGCCGTTGTCTTACCTGGCTCTGCAGTAAAATCAATATCTTCAAGTACATCTGCCTCTGCACCCGGATAACGGAAGCTGACATGTGAAAAACGGATCACTCCTTTATGTTCTTTTAACTCTTCCGGAGTCTCTGCATCTTCTATGGAAGATTCTGTATTGATAACCTCATCGATGCGCTCTGCTGCGACTGCTGCACGCGGAAGCATGATAGACATTGCTGTCAGCATCAAAAATGCCATAACGATCATCATCGCATACGTAATAAATGCTGTCATCGATCCAACCTGCATAGAACCTGCATCAATCTTATGAGCTCCTACCCATACGATACCTACGGTCAGAAGATTCATGATCAGCATCATTCCAGGCATCATAAATGTCATGACACGGTTCGTAAACAGCATTGTTTTTGTCAGGTCTTTATTCGCATCATCAAAACGCTTTTCTTCCTCTGTCTCCCTGCCGAATGCACGGATAACAGAAAGTCCTGTCAAAATCTCCCTTGATACCAGATTGATCTTATCCACAAGTTTCTGCATCAGTTTAAAACGAGGCATCGTAACTGCCATCAATACCATAACATATCCGAGGATCACAAGGATTGCAAGAATAATGATCCATCCCATTCCTGCTCCCGTCTGGATGATTTTTAAGACACCACCGATACCAAGGATCGGCGCATATGCAACCATACGGATCATCACGGCAGAAACCATCTGGATCTGCTGGATATCATTGGTACTTCTTGTGATCAGGGATGCCGTGGAAAAACGATCCATCTCCGCATTCGAAAAACGTACCACACGTCCGAATATTTTTCCTCTGAGGTCACGTCCGATCCCTGCACCGATACGTGCACCAACAAATCCTACCAGAACCGTTGCAACCCCCATAAGCAGCGCCATCGCAACCATTCTTCCTCCGGCTGACCAGAGGTAAGATGTCTGTATCTTATCAATATCCAACCCTGCCTGCGTATCGCAGTTAACCGCATAAGCAATTCCCATTGATTTTACCAGGGAGCTTCCCATCGTATCAATCGTATCGGAAACGGTATCACGCATAGATAAGATCTGGTCTTCTGTCATTGCCCCGGATGCTTTCATGGCCGAAAAAATCGTGCGCATATCCACGCAATTTGTGGCTACGGTATTTCCATCATCATCCTCTATCTCTTTTTCAAAAGAAGTAAGCGGCACGCCCATGGACTCCCCGATCTGTTCAATGCTCATATTATCAAGCATTGCCTGATCCATTCCGGTCTGTTTTGCCACACTCTCTTTAAAGGTCTGCTCATCCACCGATGACATCTGATAATTCATCAGGAGTGGTAAAAGCAGTGTATCATCCAGCTCCTCTAACTGTTTTTTATCTGTAACAGTCAGACGGTAAACCTCTCCATCCTGTTCGTAGCTGTTCTCCCAGCTTTCTTTTTCCTCATCTGTCATAAAAAGCTGTACTAATGTAAATTCATCTTCTGTTACTGCTTCCGGCAGTACATGCTCCACACCTTTGTTCTGGATACCGACATCAATAATATCCGATGTATATGCCGGAAGTGACAGATCACACCATGCCTGAACAATCAACAGCGCGATTACTATGATCAATCCCTTCCAGTATGGGAGCATATTTTTAAATATTTTGCTCATATTCTACTCTCCTTTTTGTCTCATTTTCCGGTCTGCAATTTCTTCTTTGGCTGCCTCATACAGTTCGTTCAGACAGTCTATCATACCTTCCATATCATCCCTGTCCATTTTTGAAATAACCGCATGTGCAAAATTACTCATGATCTGCTCGCACTCCTCTGTTTTCTTTTTCCCGGAATCTGTCAGTTTCACATACGTATTTCGTCTGTCCGCCTTATTGACATCACGCTCAATATATCCTTTATCCTCTAATGTCTTTAAGGTACGTGAAACTGCGGGTCCCTTCGCTTTCAACTTCGCAGTCAGTTCAGATACCGTCAGTTCTTCCTTTCCCATTTCCCCGTTGCAATGCCTGATCGCCAACATCGTCATACCTTCAATTTTGGTGATATCCGGCACAAGATCGCCCATATGCAGTTTATGGAACTGATACAGTGCAGAGAAAAATCTTGTAAATAAATCATCCATTTTTGTTTTTCTCACCTCGTTATTTAACATTGTTATGTATTCTCTTTGTTATGTATTCTCTTTGTTATTTATTTACAGTGGCATATATTAACACAGGGAAGATACTACGTCAAGTATCTTCCCTGCACTTTATCCATTCTTTATATTTTCTTTATATTCTTTTTTTATTTTTACTCACACACCTGATGCATCATATCAATTGTCCGTCTCATTTCTTCGAGATCAAACTGCCCCGGTGCACTTTTCTTTTTATGTGATGCAAACGTCACGCAGGAGCCAAATGTCTCCCCGCCTACTCTGCTGATCTCACCTAATTTTCCCATTGCCACAGTGATAATCGGAGTTTCTTTGTTTTCACAGTGAAATTCAGATGTGACTGCAAGAAGTCTTAAAACATCCTCCGGCGTTTTGGGAGTTACAACCAGTTTGACAATATCCGCTCCGCCTTCACACATACGGTCCAGCAGCATCCGCATAACTTCCATCTGTGGTGTTCCTTCCAGGTCATGATGTGATGCTACGATTTTCTTCCCTTTTTTTTGAATTTTCCGGATCTGCCTTGCAGTGTGTTCCTCCTCAAAAAATTCCAGATCGATCAGATCCACACATTCTGATTCTGTCGCAAGATCATGCAGATCTGTTAATGTTTCCCGGTCAACCGATGCCATTCCACCCTGTTTTGCAGTACGAAATGTATATAATAACAATTTTTTCTTTAGCAAAGGCGCTGCCTGCTGCAATATCTCCCGCACTTCATTATAATCCGTAAAATGTTCAAATGCATCCAGCCGCCATTCGATCATGTCTGCAGCGGATTCTGCAAGATATTCTATTTCATTTATAACTTCCTCTTTTGTTTTTTCAAGCACCGGAACACAGACCAGCGGACGCCCCGTTCCAACTTCGGTTTCTCTTATTTTCATGCCTGACACCTCCCATTACCTCTTACGTCATTGCTATAATTTTCATTATAACCATCACTTCTCTGTTATGCAAATATTTGACATCTTCTGCAATATCATTTAATATATTTTTAATTTTATCAAATACAAGAGACAGCGCATGTACTTTGGCGCTTAGAATGGAGTTTTATTATGAGTTTTACATTTTTAAACCAGCTTCCTTCTCCGGCAGAGATCAAACGTGATTTTCCGCTGTCAGAAGAATTAAAACAGTTAAAAAAAGAACGCGATGCCATGATCTCTGACGTCATCACAGGAAAAGATGACCGGTTTTTAGTTATCATCGGACCTTGTTCTGCTGACAGGGAAGACGCAGTCTGCGATTATGTCAGCCGCCTCACAAAAATTCAGGAGGATGTTGCTGACCGCCTGATCATCATTCCACGCGTTTATACAAATAAGCCCCGTACTACCGGCGAAGGCTACAAAGGTATCGCATCCCAGCCAGATCCTGAAAAAGCACCGGATATGATCGAAGGTCTGATCGCCATGCGAAAAATGCACATCCGTGCGATCAAAGAGAGCGGTTTAACCTGTGCAGATGAGATGCTTTATCCGGAAAACTGGGGATATGTAGAAGATCTTCTCTCCTATGTCGCTATCGGCGCACGTTCTGTTGAAGACCAGCAGCATCGTCTGACCGTCAGCGGTTTTGATGTTGCATCAGGTATGAAGAACCCGACCAGTGGTGATTTCTCCGTTATGCTCAACTCCGTATATGCAGCGCAGCACCCACATCATTTTGTATACCGTGGCTATGAAGTCGAGACAAGCGGTAACCCTCTTACGCATGTTGTTCTGCGCGGTGCAGTCAGCAAACACGGCAACTCCACACAAAATTATCATTATGAGGATCTGATCCGTCTGTGCGACATGTATGAGAAAATGGATCTTGTAAATCCGGCAGCCGTTGTGGATGTAAACCATTCCAACTCCGGCAAAAAACACAGAGAACAGATCCGTATTGTAAAAGAAGTCATGCACAACCGTCAGGTTTCTTCTGAGATCAGAAAAATGGTCAAAGGTGTCATGATCGAAAGTTATATTGAGGAAGGTTCCCAGAAGATTGGCGAACATATCTACGGAAAATCTATCACAGATCCATGCCTTGGCTGGGAAGATTCCAAAAATCTCATTTACACGATCGCAGATATGTGCAATTAATTGATACCTTCTGATAGTATAAATACTACATAAAAAGAGGAACTCCAAATCCGTGGGTTCCTCTTTTATATTCTGCATCTTTTTTAACTGTTATCCTCTTGGATGTGCTTTTAAATATACCTCTCTTATTCTTCCCTGTCCCATCTGCGAATAAATCTGTGTCGTTGAGATATCAGAATGACCTAACATCTCCTGGACAGATTTTAAATCCGCTCCATTGCTGATCATATGTGCCGCAAATGAATGTCTTAATGTATGAGGTGTGATCTCCGATTCGATCCCCGCCTTTTTCCCATAAAACTTGATCAGCTTCCAAAAACCCTGACGGCTCATGGCACCACCGGTACAGTTTGTAAACAGCCACGGACAGTCTTCCTGGCTGATCAGATGTTCTCTTCCATCCTGTATATATTTTGCTAATGCTTCCTTTGCAACATTTCCAAAGGGAATAATACGTTCTTTGTGGGTGTCCGTACAGATCACATACTCCATCTGAAGATTCAGATCCGAAATCTTCAGTGATATCAGCTCCGACACGCGTATCCCTGTTGCATAAAGCAGTTCCAACATCGCTTTATCCCGCAGTTCCTTCGGAGTATTGCCGGATGGCTGCTCCAGTAAGAGTGTCACCTCTTCCGTGGTCAGAATGCGTGGCATTGTTTTTTCAATCTTAGGTGCTTTCAACCTCCATGCCGGATCTGCTTCAATTCTCCGCTCCCGCTCAAGGAAATGAAAAAAAGCCTTCATTGATGCTATACTTCTCGAAACAGTCGCTGGTTTCCGTCCCTCGCGCTCTAAAAACATAACATATGCATTCAGATTCGTCTCTGTAACAGCAGCTGCATCACATATATTCTGCCCTGCCAGATATTCATTCAGTTTACGAAGATCACGCTCATAAGAAACCTCTGTATTCTTCGATGTCTGTTTTTCATTGTGAATATATTCTATAAAATCCATAATGTCACGTGTCATGTTTTTTCCTGACTTTCTTTTTATCCTGTGTATTTTTTCATTATAATAACAAGCAAACTAAAAAGCAATCTTTTCAAAAATTTTTTACAAGCATCTTAAGGATCGGATTATTGATATAAGTTTCCGCAAAAACACCGCCAACCATCAGTGCAACTGCTACTCCATAAAACGAGACAGAGTCAAATATTCTTTTCATGCGGCTTTTCAGATCACAGTTAAATGATCGATGCGGAATTTCGTTTTTTCCACAGAACCTGCACCATAGCACCGCTGCCACATATAAAAATGCATGCGGGAAAACACTGACGAACGCAAATGCAACACCCCGGATTCCAAGATCTGCAATCGCCATTGTAAGGAAAAACCCAAAAGTTCCTGTCAGCAGGCACAAACATGCTGTTGATGCCACCACGTATCCACACCATTCTCCAAGCAAAAAAGAGAAAAAAGCAAACTTTCCCCTTTTCCAAAACAACTGCCAGAATAGTCTTTCCAGCGAAATACTGCTATATGCAAACTGTTCTAAAATCCATATGTTTAATATCCGGCAAAGATTCCCCTCTTTGTACTTTAACAGGTTTGCAAGAAAAACACCCGCAAAAAACACCGCAAAAAACAGGAATCCTTCTTTTTTCATGCACACCGCACATCCTTTTTCTTTAGTTTATGCGTTTTTCTCCTGATTCAGAAGATTTTTGTATGCAAGAAGTGCAGAAACTGTTTTCGCATCCTGCAATTTTCCATCATAGATCATCTGACACAATTCATCTATCTCATATGCCTCAACATCTATATACTCTCCCTCATCTAAATGCTGATGACCCGGTTTTAAATTGCGTGCCAGATACACATCAATGAACTCATTGCAAAATGCTACTGTGGTCTTAAGGGATAAAAGACGCGTGAGATCATCACTGCGATATCCTGTCTCCTCCTCTAATTCCCTTGCTGCACATACTTTTGTGTCTTCTGTGACACTATCTCTCGATCCTGCCGGTATCTCAAGTGTCATTCGGTCGATCGCATTCCGGTATTGACGTACCATCAGAATCTTTCCATCTTCTCTCACCGGTACAACTGCTGCTGCACCTTTTCTGTGCGAGATAAAATCCCATTCCTCAAGTTTTCCGTCCGGAAGCTGCATGGTATCCGTATATATATCCAGAATTGCTCCATTTTTCACCAGTTCTCTTTTTATTCTCTTGACCTGTTTATCCATAATGATATTCCTCCACAAATCCTGTCTTCTTTTGTTCTTATTCTTTCTGCTGTTATTTTACCACCCGCTTCGTCTATTTTCCATCAGTTTTTTATATCCTGACATCAGATAAATAAAGTGTTAAAACTTTCCCATTCTCTTTTCAAAAAGGATTAAAGAATGCGCAAATTTCTCCTCCATATAACAAATACTGTTATACTGATAACATCTTATCTACAGGGAGGAGACCAGCTATGACAATTGCTGAAATTATTTTTTCTATTATCGGTATTGGCATTATGATCGGAGGTTTTGTTTACGGAATTTATGATTCCTACTGTCAGTCGAAAAAATATCGTACATCCAAATAATAGAATGACATTATATTATCCAAGAAACAATCCTGCCCGGAGGGTTTTTTATGTAATAGGTAATTTCAACGAATTTACCTATTACATAAAAAACAGACCGCACATATCTGTGTGCAGTCTGTTTTTTTCAACCTTCTTTTGCTGTTATGCCATCATCTGCATGCCATTTACACTCGTCTGGCTCTCTAACATCCGGTATCCTACCCTCGGGATCGTTGTTATATACTCCGGTTCCAATGGAGATCTTTCGATTTTTTTTCGGATATTTGTCATATTAACACGAAGTATCCTGCTGTTCTGCTCTGCATACGGTCCCCATATTTTTTCCAAAAGCATCTGGTATGTTACAACCGTACCAGCATTTAACGCAAGACTTTCTATGATCCGATACTCCACTGGTGAAAAATGAATTTCCATACCTCCAAGCAGAACTTGTCTTTTTGTGAAATCAACTTTAAGATTTCCTGCCTCATAGTATGTATGTGCACCTGTCGAAATTCTTCTTCTCAATGCCGAAAAAATCCGTGCTGCCAGTTCCTTTTCATGAAACGGCTTTACCATATAATCATCTGCTCCGGCATATAATGCCTCTACTTTATCAAGATAGCTGTTCTGTTCCGATAAAACAATAATCGGAGCATCCGTCCACTCCCTAAACCATTGAATTAACGCCAGTCCCTCCATATCAGAAAATTTATTATCCATCAGGATCAGATCCGGGCAGATACCGGTACTCATCTCCATCCCCTGTTTTCCTTTTCCCGCAGTATATATCTTATAATTTTCTTTTTCCATTGCCCTGCGGATCAAATAGGAAATACTCGCATCTTCATCAATCAGTAATATTTTTGCTCTGTCACTTATTCTGTTTTCATTCACGTTAAAACGCCTCCTGTAATATATTTTTATTTGATTACAGGAAAATGTTTTGCCTTCTTTCCATCTACCAGATGGATATATTTGATATTCTGCCACAGCATGATCATATGGCTGCCAAAACGCTTCAATGCCATATGCAAAATAACAGCCGGTATCACAATAAGTACGTATACTTCTACAAGAAAACGTAAAATCTGAAACCTGCTCTGTCCCTGTTCTCCAAGAACGGCATCGCTCTGCGTTGTTCGCGCAAATGCGGATGCCGGTATATTTTCAGGAACGTTACACGCCTGATGTTCCACTATCCCCGGCTCCATCAGCCAGTCTGTCTGATATTGCTCTATTCCGCCATCAGGCAGTATATCTGCAACCAGCTTTAAACTCTGTGATGTCTTTTCCAAATGCAGTGTGTCTGTCTGTGGTAAAAACTGAAAGAAAGATATGATCATAAATCCGATCAGAAGGAATAAAATCCACTTATGTTTTTTCACACTCTGCATTTGCCACACCACCTTTCTTTCGCTCTTTTTCAGATGTATTTTAACATATATTTTACATTCTGGCACTATTTTTTTAGGATTTTATCTTCATGGATATGGAATTATGGATTGCAATTTCCATATATACAAGAAAGAATCCTGCCCAGAGTTTTTTTTGATTCATAGGACGTGAGATTTCCTATGAATCAAAAAACTGCCGTACCAGTCATTTCTGACTCTGGTACGACAGTCTCTTTATTTTTTTCCAATAATAAAATGCACGTTCTGTAAACATTCTATTACCATGAACAATGGCCTGCACGCTTCGCGAGCAAAACTATTGTCACGAATCATTTCGCATAATCCGTTACTCTTGATTCTCGAATAACATTTACCTTAATCTGTCCCGGATATTCCAATTCAGCCTCGATCTGTTTTGAAATATCACGTGCAAGCAATACCATATCGGCATCGCTGATCTGTTCCGGAACAACCATGATTCGAATCTCCCTGCCCGCCTGAATAGCAAAGGATTTTTCTACACCCTTAAATCCGTTAGAAATATCTTCTAACTGTTTCAGTCTGTTTGAATATGTTTCAAGTGTCTCTCTTCTGGCACCTGGTCTTGCTGCACTGATCGTATCTGCAGCCTGAATGATACATGCAATTAATGACTCCGGTTCTACATCACCATGATGCGCTTCTACCGCATTGATGATAATTGGTGATTCCTTGTATTTTCTACATAAATCCACACCGATCTGAATATGGGAACCTTCCATATCATGGTCGACAGATTTACCGATATCATGCAATAATCCTGCCCGTTTTGCAGTTCTTACATCTACACCAATCTCAGCAGCAAGTAATCCGGAAAGCTGTGCTACTTCAATAGAATGTTTGAGAGCATTTTGTCCGTAGCTCGTCCGGAATTTCATTCGTCCTAAAAGACGTACAAGTTCTGGATGAATTCCATGAACACCAACCTCTAAAGTTGCCGCCTCACCTTCCTCACGAATCATTGTCTCGACTTCTTTCTGAGCCTTCTCAACCATTTCTTCGATTCTTGCCGGATGAATACGTCCATCCACAATCAGTTTTTCCAAAGCAATTCTGGCAACTTCTCGACGAATCGGATCAAAACCTGATAAAATTACCGCCTCAGGCGTATCATCAATGATCAGGTCAACACCTGTCAACGTTTCTAAGGTTCGGATATTACGTCCCTCACGTCCGATGATTCTTCCTTTCATTTCGTCATTTGGAAGCTGAACAACAGAAATCGTCGTCTCGGCAACATGATCTGCAGCACACTTCTGAATTGCAGTGACTACATACTCTTTTGCCTTCTTATCAGCTTCTTCCTTTGCCTTGTGTTCCATTTCTTTGATCAATTTTGCAGTATCAATTTTAACGTCTTCTTCAACAGTCTTTAAGAGATAATCCTTTGCCTGTTCGGAGGTTAAACCGGAGATCCTTTCCAGTTCTTTCACACGCTCTTCATTGAGCTTTGCGACCTGCGCTTTCTGTCTGTTGATCTCTTCTTCCTTGGCTGCAAATCCCGCCTCACGTTTTTCGATCGCTTCTAACTTTTTGTCCAGATTTTCCTCTTTCTGAACAATGCGTCGTTCACTGCGTCCGATCTCTGCTCTCCGCTCTTTTACCTCCTTGTCTAAATCATTCTTGACACGGATGGATTCTTCCTTCGCTTCAAGCATTGCTTCACGCTTCTTGGTCTCTGCCGTCTTTACCGCTTCATCAATGATCTCACGCGCTTTTTCATCTGCATTTCCGATCTTAGCCTCTGTTACTTTTTTATAGTAAGCAGTTGTGACGAAATATACAACGACCGCGGTAACCAGTAGAGTGATCACAACAGCGATAATCACACTTCCCACAGGAGCACCTCCTTTATTAAATTTTCATTGTACATATAACATTAAAACATGGATTGTTATCTGTCATAATTACAACATATAAATTTTATTCTATTTTAATATTTATGTCAAGTAGATAACTGTTCAATGTGCATAATATTGCATTTTTATTTTGCTCCAATACAACATATTGTACCAAAAATCCAGGTTTTACTGCATTCTTATTCCTCGTATCCGTCCCAGATCTTCATAACATGTAAAATATCGCTGCCCTTAAATCCACGACGCATCAGATACTGGTATGTTTTTTGCTTTTCTTTGCGATCACATTCCTTTGGATCATAATGCTTCTTCTCTAAAAGCTGACGGATCTTTATCTGTTCATCACTGTCAAACGCTTCATCCAGCGCCTGTTCTATCACGTTTTTGTCAATTCCTTTTGTTAAAAGATCTATTTTTAATTTCTGACGGCTCTTCCTCTTCTGCTGATATGAAATATAATTTGTTGCATAACGCAGATCATCAATATAATGATATTTTTTTACATAATCTATTGCAAGATCCACACAGACAGCAGGATATCCATTCTGCATCAGTTTATCTCTCAGCTGATGCTCTGTCCTGTCCATTCGTTCCAACAGAAACATTGCGCGTTTCTTTGCCCTTGTTCCAAGTATTTCATAAATGATCTCATCATATTTTTCCCGGGATATGACAGTTTGCTCCTGTAAACCTAATTTTCTTACCTCACCTTTATATAAAAGGACTTCCATCCCGTTGTCAAAACGAATGGAAGTCCTTCCTTTTTCCCGGGGAATTACTTCAGTGACAAGTAACTCCTGCATCTTTTATTCCTCCGCTTCTGATGACGCAGCCTTCTCGATCGCCTCAGCTTTTTTTGCAATCGCTTCAGCAGCCTTTATACTCTGTGCCTCAGTCTCGTTTTCCTTTGCTTCTTCAGATTCTTCGGTTCCGTCAACCTTTAACATCTCTCTGACTTTTGCCTCAATCTCCTCACAGATCAGTGGGTTATCTTTCAGATACTGCTTTGCATTCTCACGTCCCTGACCAATCTTATCTCCATTATATGCATACCATGCTCCGGACTTGTTAACAACCCCTTTATCTGCCGCAAGGTCTAAGATATCACCTTCTCTTGAAATACCCTGTCCAAACATGATATCAAACTCTGCTTCACGGAATGGTGGTGCCACCTTATTCTTAACGATCTTTACTCTGGTACGGTTTCCAACAACCTCCCCGCCCTGCTTTAATGCCTCAATCCTTCTGACATCCATACGGACGGAGGAATAAAACTTTAACGCACGTCCACCGGTCGTTGTCTCTGGGTTACCGAACATTACACCTACTTTTTCACGTAGCTGGTTGATAAAGATAACCACACAGTTTGACTTGCTGATAACAGAAGTCAGCTTACGAAGTGCCTGGCTCATCAGTCGTGCCTGAAGTCCTACATGTGAATCACCCATATCTCCATCAATCTCTGCCTTTGGAACAAGTGCTGCCACGGAGTCAACGATCACGATATCTACCGCACCGGAACGCACCATGGTCTCAGTGATCTCAAGTGCCTGTTCTCCGCAGTCCGGCTGTGATATGTACAAATTATCAATATCAACGCCGATATTCTTTGCATAGACCGGATCTAAGGCATGCTCTGCGTCAATGAATCCAGCAATGCCTCCTCTTTTCTGTACCTCTGCAACCGCATGCAGTGCAACTGTCGTCTTACCACTGGACTCCGGTCCATAGATCTCAATGATTCTTCCCTTCGGGAGTCCGCCTAACCCTAATGCAATATCAAGACTTAAAGAACCGGTAGGGATCGTCTCCACATTCATATGTGCGGAATTATCTCCGAGCTTCATTATAGATCCCTTGCCATACTGCTTCTCAATCTGTGAAATTGCAGCATCTAATGCTTTTAGTTTATCATTTTTTACTGCATTGATCTCTTTATATTTATCTTCCTTTGCCATTTCTTTCCTCCGTGCGAACTTATGTTCGTTTTTCTGTTCTAATAGTATTATATTTTTTCTGAAATGTCAACCATAAAATTGTCTGTATTCCCCCACACGCTCTACGACAGGTTTATGGCTGCCTGCAAAACACGTTTTCCCCAACAGCACTTATTTTTATTTACAGGATTACCGGCAGATTGATGCCCGTGGATCGCCTCTTCAGGCGGTATAGATTTATATCTGACAACCTCATCGGAAATGAACTTCCTTGTCGACAAGTGTATCATAGTATACTTTCAATTACAAGTGCTTTCTTTTATTAAACAAACACCCCGATAAATGCTGGTTTGCGGGTGACATGAGTTTCCTCGTGTAGGGTGGTTCCGGGGGTTTTCGATTGGCAAATTGCATCAAGCCGGGACTGT